>Ga0256843_1001922_pt1 | contig 15730 bp, 15 predicted proteins | sample AlvinellametaG_FD_191572 | JGI IMG/M metagenome (GOLD analysis project Ga0256843, IMG submission 191572) | Pompeii worm associated microbial communities from hydrothermal vent at the East Pacific Rise, Pacific Ocean - Alvinella | ecosystem: Host-associated > Annelida > Integument > Unclassified ... | reverse complement strand
ATAGTAACAGCCGAACTTGGAATTCCCCTACTACAACTCATAAGTTGCAATGATATTAACTCATAAATTTGTGTAGCTTTTGTCATCTCATTAGTTACAATAGCTCTTAAATCATCATCATAAATATCTTTTTTCTTGTCAGCCAATAATTTAAATCTCTCAAAAGAGCTATTTAAAGCCTCTTCATCTAGATTAAATCCCAATTTTGCCAATTTATCTTTAAAGGCTGCTCTACCTGAGTGTTTACCCAAAACCAAAGTATCATCTATATCCAAGCCAATATCAGCAGGAGTTATAATCTCATAAGTCTCTCTATTTTTTAACATTCCGTCTTGATGAATACCACTTTCATGAGCAAAAGCATTTTTACCTACTATTGCTTTGTTTGGTTGAGGTTCTATTCCTGTGATAGTAGCTATAAGTCTGCTAGTTGGATATATCTCTTTTGTATTTATATTTGTTTTTAAATTTTTAAATATATCTTTTCTAGTCTTTAAAACCATAACTATCTCTTCTAAAGAAGCATTTCCTGCTCTCTCTCCAAGTCCATTTATAGTACACTCAACCTGTCTAGCACCATTTATAATAGCCTCAAGAGAATTAGCTACTCCCAACCCCAAATCATTATGATTATGCACAGAGATAATTGCTCTATCTCCAACATATTCACTCATCTCTTTTATCATAGCACCAATCTCACTTGGTAATCTAAAGCCAACAGTATCAGGAAGATTGATTGTAGTTGCTCCAGCTTTTATAACTGCATCACTAATTTCTTTTAGAAACTCTATATCACTTCTCCCTGCATCTTCACAACTAAACTCAATATCATCAACAAACTCTCTAGCATACTCTACTGCCATTACAGCTCTTTTGATTACCTCATCTGGAGTCATTTTTAGTTTATACTGCATATGTATTGGACTAGTGGCTATAAAAGTATGAATCCTTTTTAATTTTGCATCCTTTATAGCCTCACCTGCTGATTTTATATCTCTATCCACTGCTCTAGCCAAAGAACAAACTGTTGATTTTGTAACTCTTTGAGCTATTTTTGATATGGCATCAAAATCCCCTGGACTAGCTGCTGCAAATCCTGCCTCTATAATATCAACTCCTAGTTTTTCCAACTGAATTGCTATCTGTATCTTCTCTTCGGTATTCATAGAAGCACCTGGGCTTTGTTCTCCATCTCTTAGTGTTGTATCAAAAATTTTAATAGTTTCTATACTCATTTTATTTACCTTAAATTATACATAAAAACATGAGAAAACCCCTCATGTAAAAAATCATCTAATTTTATCTAAAAGTAGATATATATTAGAAACCAAAAAGAAAAAATATAATATTAAAATTAGGATTATAAATTATATAAGAGAGAGAAGTAGGAGAAGAACTTTAGCTTGTATTGGTCTATTTGATATAGTTATCATTGTCATAATTTCTACTCCTATTTATTTTTTATTTGAAGTATAATCAAAAATTACTTTAAGGCTGATAAAATTTCTCTATAACACATCTTTGCTTTATTGGTCAAAAGAACTTCTCTTAATCTATCTTTCATAATAAAATAACCATCTTTATCTATTAAAATATTTGTAATTTTTAGATTATTATTTGAGTTAAATTTATAAAAAAATACGCTTATTGTTCTATTGGTATCTAGAGATATTGCCATATAGTTATATTTGATACCATCTGTATAAATTGGATGTATTAGATAGTCTTGGATAGAAACACCATGAGTATTGTTTTGTAAATTTGTATAACAACCATAAGCTATAACATTATCTCTCCTATTATACTCTTGTTGTAAGTCTCCTATACTATAAGTTCTATTTTCTGTATCTACTATCTTTGGATTTGGTGCGAACATCTTTGGAATATAACTCCACTTTGCCACAGGTCTTAGAAAATTTTCGATACCTTGAAGCTCTATCTGTCTTTTTATCTCTTCTTGTTTTTTTCTCTCCTGCTCTCTTTTTTGTTCTTGGGTTCTTTTTTTATACTCTTTTAAAATATCATTTGCCTTATACATCAATCTATAATACTCTATACCTGTAATATTCAATAATGGACTCAAATCTTGTAAAGGGTTATTTGAATCTTTTAAAATATTAGAGTATTTTCTTATTTCTGCTATATTATTATCTCTAATTGCTTGGGCAAATCTCTTGTAGAGGTTTGTCTCTCTAAGTGCCAAAGAGAGAATCAATCCTCTATCATAATTTGTAAAACGATTTAGTAGATGAATATTAAAATCACTCAATCCCTCTATCACATATTCATCTGCAAGATGAGAAAAATTATCAATCTCTTGTTTGACTGTAATATTTTTAGATTTTAAACGATAATTTGTAATATCCTCTATGCGTGGGTCACTACTTGTAAATATATATTTAAAGTTTGGTACACCATTGATAATATCAACAGTAGAGAGGGTTGTTCTATATTTTGGTTTAAGTAAAATATATCCCAAATTTCTCTTTTGAGACTCCTCTAGAGGTACAGAGAGTTTTATCTTTATCAATTTAGTTTGGGGAGTAAAATTTCGACTTTTTGTTCCATCTAAATCACCATTTTTAAAGGCATTTTCCATAGTATCTAGATATTTTCTTGTAATTGGGTCGTTAATAATATTACTACTCTTCATCAAAAAATTAGCAGTTTGAGGAACAACCAAACTAATCATATCAATCAAAACATTTAACTCTTTGATTGGTACTCTCTTTTCTTCGTGGTTTATCTGTAATATTTTAAGGGTTAATTTATCATTATTATTTACAACAAAAGGTTCAGGATTAATAAAATTTGCACTTTTTCTAATACACTCAATCCCTCTAGCATCATCATTTACCAAAAACCATATAGGATATTTACCAACTCTACTCTGTTTGGTTCTCTCGTTGGTTACTTTTAGATATGTCTCTGTTGAAAATTTATCATCTGATAAAATAGCTCTCTTATCATCACAATACCTACGAACAGGATAATTGGGATTTTCATAATACTCTTGGGTAAAAGACATATACCTATTTTTTACACTAGAGGTATTATTTTTGTCTCTAACAATAGAAATATCATCTATATTAATTTGATGATTTGTAGCACAACCTGCAAAAAATAACAACAAAAAAGAGAGCCGATACACCATAAAAAACCTCCTAAAACCAAAATATTTTATTGTATCATAAATTTTTAAGCATTAAAAATCAATATAAGCCTTGTTCATCCTTTTTAACATTTTTTCAAAAAAAATAATAAAAGAATAATAGATTCTTAAATTTTTTATATATTGTTGTGATAGAATTTCATCAAATCAAAAAAAAGGAAAACCGTAATGGAAGAGCAGTTTAAACAAGAGTGTCTAGAGTATCATGAAAAAGGAAAAATAGGAACTCTTTTGACTAAACCTTGCAAAACACAAAAAGATTTATCTATGGCTTATACACCAGGGGTTGCTTATCCTTGTCTAGAAATAAAAGATGACCCAAAATTAGCATACAAATATACAAATAAGGGTAACACAGTAGCTGTTATCTCTGATGGTAGTGCTGTTTTGGGATTGGGAAATATCGGAGGTATAGCTGGAAAACCTGTTATGGAGGGAAAGGCTGTATTATTTAAATCTTTTGCAAATATTGATGCTGTGGATGTAATATTAAATGTTCATGAGATAGATGAAATAGTAAATGTCTCCTCTGCTATATCTGATACTTATGGTGGAATCAACCTAGAAGATATTTCAGCACCTAAATGTTTTGAGATAGAAAAGAGACTCCAAGAGAAATTGGATATTCCTGTATTTCATGATGACCAACACGGAACTGCTATTATCACTTCTGCTGGTTTGCTAAATGCCCTAGAACTTGCAAATAAAAAAATAGATGAGATAAAAGCTGTAATTATTGGTGCTGGGGCTGCTGGAATTGCTAGTGCTAGAATGTATAGACAACTAGGAGTTAAGCATATTGTAATGTTGGACTCAAAAGGTGTTATTCATACAAAAAGAGATGATTTAAATATTTATAAACAAGAGTTTGCAATAGATACAGATGAGAGAACTCTAGATGATGCTATAATGGGTGCTGATATGTTGCTGGGATTATCTTCTGGAAACATTGTAACCCAAGATATGGTTAAAACTATGGCACAAGATGCTATTATCTTTGCTTGTGCAAATCCAACTCCAGAAATTACTCCTGATAAAGTTCATGAAGTAAGACCAGATATTATAGCAGGTACAGGAAGAAGTGACTATCCAAACCAAGTAAATAATGTTTTAGGTTTTCCTTTTATATTTAGAGGTGCTTTGGATGTAGGAGCAAAAAAAATTACAGAAAATATGAAAATGTCAGCGGCAAAAGCATTAGCACAATTAGCAAAAGAGCCTGTTCCTTATTATGTAAAAGCAGCTTATGGAAATCCAAATATGGAATTTGGAAGAGACCATATCATCCCTACTCCTTTTTCTAAAGAGGTTCTAATCTGGGTAGCTTCAGCAGTAGCAAAGAGTGCAGTAGAAGATGGAGTAACAGATATAAAAGAGTTTGATGTAGAGGATTATAAAAAGAAACTAAGAGATATGATTTATGTAGGTACTCAAAAAGACCCATCTCTTAACAAAGAAAAATAGATGCAAAAAGTATATACCTTTAAAAATTTATCGGCTCAAAAAGGGTGTAAACATCTAGTTACAAAAAAAGATTTAACCCAAAAGTTAAGTTTTTCTCTAGCTCTTCACACCAAAGAAGACCCAAAAAAGATTCTGGAAAATAGAAGTAAAATTCAAAACTATTTTCCAGATATGAAGTTTGTAGTAGCTAATCAAACTCATAGTGATAATATCTCTATTATCTCATCCTTTGATTCAAAAGGGTGGGATTCTCAAGAGAGTGCTATAAGAGATTGTGATGCACTTATTACAAACCAAAAAAATCTAATGTTGACTATTCTTACAGCTGATTGTGTACCTATTTTGTTATTTGACCCAATAAGGAGAGTAGTCTCTGCTATTCATGCAGGATGGAGAGGAACAGAGAAAAAAATTGTATATAAAACTATCCAAAAAATGAAACAAAAATTTGGCTCAAATCCAAAAGATATAGTAGCAGGAGTAGCCCCTTGTATAATGAGATGTTGTTATGAAGTAGATTGGGAAGTGGCAAAAAATTTCGTAGAATATAAAAATGCCTTTGATAAAATAGGAGATAAATATATGCTTGATTTACCATATATCAATAGAGAACAACTCCTAGAGGCTGGAGTAAAAAAAGAGAATATAGAACTCTCAAATATATGTACTTCTTGTCAAGTAGATAGCTACTTTTCCTACCGAAAAGAGGGAGGTTGTAGTGGTAGATTTATGAGCATGATAGCACTTATTTAAATAGAAATGATTATCATATTCCAAACACAATAATTACACAAATATTTTTTATAATCTAAACTTGAGCCATGTAATTAAAAAGGAATAAAATGACAAAGTTAATCAAGTCAATAATAATTGCATCTATGGGGATTATTTCTATTTCTGCTAACACTTCAGCCGATATTATAGAGGGGCAAAAAATCTATGTTAAAAAACTTAAAAATGTCTGTGGAATGACTGGTGGAAGGTTTGCAGCAAAACATACACAAGATGAATGGGATAAAATATATCAACTAGGGAAAATGCAAGAAGAGATTGCAAAAATATGTCATGGAGCCAAAATCAATCAAAATTTGATTTCTCATATTCACGATTTTGTTAAAAATTATGCAAGTGACTCAGGAAATATCCCTGAATGTTAATTTATATTTTTTTCTAAAGATTTATTCACAAAAAATACACAATTAATATTTATAATAAATATTTATAATTAATGTGTATCAAAAGGAAAAAAAGTGAAAAAATTATTTAGTATTTCTATGTCAATTATTATTGGCTTAGCCCTATCCACTGCCACTCTGTCAGCAGATGTAAACAAAGGTAAAGTTATATATAATAAAAAACTAAAATCAAAGTGTAAAATCTCTGGCAAAGAGTTTGCTGAAAAACATTCTCAAGATGAGTGGGAAGAGCTAAATGATGCTGGAAAACTTGGTGATGAAATCAAAAAAATATGTCATGGTTACAAAATAAATGAAAAAGATTTACCACATATCTACGATTTTTTTTATGAAAATGCCAACGATGCATAGTAGATTTTATCTATTATCAAAACAAATAGTAACATACTAAAACTTGTTACTATTTTTATAAACTCCCTCTTAAACTACCCTATTTTCACTCTTATATTTATATAACTTATGTTATTGTAGTAATTGATTAACTTTTTAAGTAAAAAAGAGACTTTTGGATGTTTATTTATAATAGTATTTGTTTTTTTTAATTAAAAAATGATATAATTTGATTCTATAATATCAAATTAAGGATTGCTCAATGAAAAATATTATTCGTACTCTCTCTATGGGACTTTTGACACTAGTTTGTGCCTATTTATATATCTCGGCAGAGACTCCTATCTTTGAGAATATTATTATCAAAGAGAATCCTAAATTAGATATTAAAAAAGAGGAAAATCAAGCACTAGAATATCTAAACAAACTAAGAGTTGGTGCTGGGTTGATACCTCTTAGAAAAAATGAAAAACTAGCAGATGCAGCTACAAACCATGCAAACTATTTAATAGTTAATAACCTAATAGGTCACTATGAAGATAAAAATAAAATTGGTTACACAGGAGATTATGGTTCTCAAAGAAGCATTCATAGTGGATATAAAACCTCTATGGTTATAGAAAATATATCAAATAATAACATAAGTGCAAAAGAGTCGATAGATGGATTAATGGGTGCGATATATCATCGTTTTGGTTTTTTGGATTTTCATATTGACGAAATTGGAATAGGAATCAAACAGAGTTACAAAGATAAATCTCAAACAGCATTTGTATATGATATGGGAAGCCATAATCTAGAAGAGGTGTGCCAAAAGAAAAATAGCATCACTTCAGGAGAGTATGCTTCAAATATATGTGCTGATAAATCACTAAAAATAAGAGCAGAACTATTTAATAGAGTATTAGATTCAAATAGAAAAAGAAACAAAAAAGTAGTAATATATCCATACAATAATCAAACTGATATTCCTCCAGCTTTTTATGATGAGCTACCTGACCCTCTCCCAAATTATAGTGTGAGTGGATTTCCTATAAGTATAAGCTTTAATGACTCATATTTTAGAAAAATAGAGATGATAAGCTTTAAACTTTTTGATAAAAATAATAAAGAGATAAAAAATACTATTGTATATGACTACAAAACAGACCCAAATCAGAGATTAAAAAAATTTGAATTTGCTCTCTTTCCTCTCAAAAGATTGGCTTGGAATAGTCAATATAGTGTAGAGTTTATATATAAAAATGGCAATAAAATAAAAAAGAAATATTGGAGTTTTAAAACTAGAAAATTTGAAAAACCAATTCATAAAGTAACCTCTACAAATAATAGTTTTAATGTAAATATAGGAGAGACTAATATATTCTATTTTCCTCCAAAAACCCGAAAAGATATTTTGGGAAATCTCAAATATCCAGCAAATTTGGATATAAACTTTATAGACAAAAATACTATTGAACTAGTAGTAAATAGTGCTGATTCTAAATCAATCACTCTAGATATTGGTAAATATAAATTGAATTTGAATATCCAAAAAAATATATAATCTGTATAGTTATTTTAATATAGTATAATTTTTTTAAATAAAAAAAAATATCTGTTAAGGAGAAATTTCATGGCAAAAAATCCATATGAAATTAAGTGTGCATATCAAGAGGTTGTTATTAGTAGAACAGATAAAAAGGGAAATATTATATATTGTAACTCTACTTTTAGAAAGGTAAATGGTTTTAAGGGGGCATCTATTATAAATCAACCACATAATATTATTAGACACCCAGACATGCCAAAAGTAATATTTCATATTATATGGAAAACTATTAGTAGAGGTTTGCCAATACAAGCTATTATCAAAAATAAAACTAAAGATAATAGATACTACTGGACTATGATAGATTTTAAAGCTCAAAAAGATATGAACAACAATATCGTATCATATGTAGCACACGGCAAACAAGCACCTCAACAGATTATAGATATTATAGAACCTCTCTATAAAATGCTAAAAGAGATAGAAGAGGAACATGGAGTAGATAGTGCATTAAAATATCTCCATGCTTATTTGGATGAACAGGGTATGACTTATAGTCAATATCTAAAATATCTTACAAAAAATAGAGGATTTAGATGTCTTTGCGAATTTATCAGACACAAAATTTTAAACGAAGAGTAGATAAATAAATATCTAAAAGATTTATCTACTTGATAACTAATTCTATTTATCAAAAAAAATCTATGTTCCTTTTGTACACATTTTTATAATAAGTTTTTCTGATTAAATTGATAAAATTAAATAATATATAATAACATTTTATATGAAAAAGTGTGATTTTAACATATTTTAGCCTATATATATAAATTTATATTATAATTAAATGTTGAACAACTTATATATAAAATTCTTCTTAAAAATTATAAAAACTACTAATAGTTTTTTATAACCTAATTATCTTGACTTTTCAAATATTATTAGATTATAATCTTGGTGTTCCCATGGTATTGGAGAAAATACCAAAATCTAAAAAGGAGGACAAATGAATAAGATGAATAACGCTTCCAAAGAGCTAGACCCCATTGAAGAGATGAAAATGGCTCAAGTTGGCAGAAGAAATTTTTTTAAAAAAGCAGTTGCTTATTCTGCAAGTGCTGTAGCAGCAGCTAGTATATTATCCCCTACAAAAATAAAAGCTGATGACCCAGCAATTATGGAAGAAGCCCCTTGGGGTACAAAACTTGGTGACCCTGTAACAAAAAATTATTATGGTGTTCCATCTCCTTATGAGCATAATGTTGTAAGAAGAGGTACTTCAATTTTGGCATCAGGTGATGCTTATGCATCTATTACGATGTGTCCTATTCAAGACCAAGAAGGTATTATTACACCAAATGGACTATTCTTTAATAGATGTCATGGTGGAGTGGCACAAGTTGACCCTAACGAATATAGACTTATGATTCATGGATTGGTTGAAAAACCATTAGTTTTAACTCTAGAACAACTCAAAAGATACCCAAGTGAGAGCAGAATTCACTTTATTGAATGTCCTGCTAATGGTGGGCCAGAGTGGAGAGGGCCTCAATTTAATAAACTTCAATTTATCAAAGGTATGATGAGTCAAGCAGAGTGGACTGGAGTTCCTCTAAAAGTTCTATTGGCTGATGTTGGAGTAAAACCTGAAGCTAGATGGATGTTAGCTGAAGGATGTGACAACTCAGAAATGGGAAGAACTGTTCCTGTCGAAAAGGTTTTTGATGACGCTATGGTTGTATGGGGTCAAAATGGTGAAGCTCTCCGACCAGAACAAGGATACCCTGTAAGACTTCTTTTACCTGGTTGGGAAGGTAACCTTCAAGTTAAATGGCTAAAGAGATTGGAATTTGCAAAAGAACCATTCTATGCAAAAGAAGAGACTGCAAAATATACAGTTCTAACTCCTAGTGGTAAAGCAATTCAACATTTCTATCCATTAGAAGTAAATTCTGTTATTACTTCTCCATGTCCAGAAAAACCATGGACAGACCTCAAAAAAGGTGATTTAGTTGAGATTCAAGGTTTAGCTTGGTCAGGACAAGGTACTATAAAAGCCGTTGATATAACTTTTGATGGTGGAAAAAATTGGGTAGAAGCTAGTCTGAAGGGATTGGTATTACCAAGAGCTTGGACAAGATTTAGTTATATGTATAGATATGAAGGAAAACCTCTATTACTTGCAAGTAGAGCAGTAGATGATAGTGGACATGTTCAACCAACTATAGACCAAGAAGTGGCTGCTGTTGGAGTAGAAGCTGTATATCATAGAAATGCTATATGTACATGGGAAGTTACAGAAAAAGGAGAAGTAAATAATGTTCACATTAGAAAAGCATAAGAAATTTATCTCTACGGCATTAGTGGCTTCAGTTGTACTAGTTTCTACAGCCTCTTTTGCAGGAGATAAAACGACAACTGTAAAAAATGAAAAAAATAAAAAATTAGAATATATAGCAACAGAAGTTATCAAAGATAATAACAATCCAGTATTCCCTGCAAAAAAAGATAAAGGAATAGATGGAGGAGTTATATATAAAGTAAAAGATAATATGTTTACAATTTACGCTATAAATCCTCAATTTAATGATTATAAATATCGTTATGGTAGAACTCCAACTAAAAATGAGGAAAAAGCGTGGGATGTTGATGTAATGCCCGATGGTACAGGTTTACCAGAAGGAAAAGGTAGTGTAGAACAAGGTGAAGAGTTATACGAAGAAAAATGTTTAATGTGTCATGGAGATTTTGGTTCTGGTGGAAAAGGTAGTAGAAGTACATATCCGACACTCTCTATTGGTGAAGCCTCAACAGAGAGTTTAAAAAACCAAAGAACAACTCCAGATGCAGATGGACCAAAGAGAGTTATAGGTACATATTGGCCACAAGCTAGTACACTATTTTGGTATGTAAAAACAGGTATGCCTTTCCCTCATCCAAAAAGCTTAACAAACGATGAAGTTTACGCACTTGTTGCTTATCTATTATCTATCAATGAGATAAAAATTGATGGTAAAGAGCTTGATGATGAGTATGTATTGGATAGAAAAAAATTCTTGAAAATTAAAATGCCAAATAAAGATGGTTTTATTCCAGATATTAATGGAGCAAAAGGACCAGAGAATGTTAAAAAATTCTTAGGTAATCCTAAAAATTATGGTAATGGTACAAGATGTATGAAAAATTGTATCGATGGAAAACCAAATGTAGTAAGAATTAAAAAAGAGATTCATGAGTATGAACCACCTTTTTCAAATAAGAAAGACCTTCCAAAAGAGAAGTCATCAAAAGCCCAGCATCCAGGTAAAAAAATATATGAAGCAAGTTGTGCAGTATGTCACGCAACTGATGCAATGGGTGCTCCAAATGTTGGAAACAAAGAAGCTTGGGATAAAAGACTTAAAAAAGGTATAGATAAAGTTTATGAAGTGGGTATCAAAGGAATAAATGCAATGCCTCCAAAGGGTGGAGCAAATATAAGTGATGCTGATTTCAAAAAAGCTGTTGACTATATGATAGATACTACAAAATAGTTATATATACAATCCACAAATAATTCACAATAAGTTTTTATACTTCTTGTGAATTGATTATGATAATGGTTTTTAATCAAAAAAAGTTATCAGAGTATTCAATAAAACAATGAAAGGAAATTACAATGGATAGAAGAAAATTTTTAGGTTTAAGTATAGCAACCATGGCATTAACACCAATGGCAATAAATGCTATTGATTTTAGAAAAGAGAAGCCAGACGCTTGGACAGCAAAAACAGTAGATGATGCTATCAAAGCACTATATGGAGATATTAAACCAGCTGATAGTGACAAAATTAAAATAAAAGCTCCAAAAGTTGCAAGTAATGGAGGTTCTATTCCAATAGGAGTAAAAACTGATATTGATGCAAAAAGCATTGCTTTATTTCAAAATGTAAACCCAGAGAGTGCTGTAATTGTTTGGACTGTTCCAGAAAATGGAATCGCTGATTATAGTGTAAAAATCAAAATGAAAACTTCAGGTAAAGTGACTGTGGTAGTAGAAGGAAAAGACGGAAAATTCTATACTGCATCAAAAGATATGGAAGTTGCACTTGGTGGATGTGAAGGTTAATCACTAATACAAAAAATAGAAAAAACGAAAGGAATTTACAATGGGTAATATGAAAATAAAAGCAAAAGTAAAAGGTGACATTGTTAGTGCTAAAGTAATGGCTAAACATGAAATGTTGACATATAACGCAGCAAAGAAAAAAGGTAAAGAGGCTAACTTTATCACATATATTACAGGAAAAGTTGGTGATACAACAGTATTTGAAGCATCAACAAGCCAGTTTTTATCAAAAAATCCTCTTTTTAAATTTAAGTTCAAAGGTGCTAAAAAAGGTGATGAGCTTACTATGACTTGGACTGACTTAAAAGGTAATACTGTAACTGAATCCAAGAAAATCAAATAATATATCGCCTCCTTTGAGGTGATAAAGCTATTACAAGAATACATCTTTTTATGTCTTCTTCTGATAGTTTATAAGGAGTCAATATGAAAAAGATTGTATTAATCCTTTTTTTTATAAGTACTATACTTACTGCAAAAACAGCAGATACAAACCAAACAATCCATACAAAAAAAAATAGCTTTGATATAAATAAGCTATCTATTCAAGCAAAAAAATCAAATAAACATATTATGATTTTCTTTCATAAAAACTATTGTGGATTTTGTAATAATATGGAAAAAATAATCCACTCAAAAGAGATTAGTCAAAAACTAAAAAAAGATTTTATATATATACCACTAAATATTAATAAAAATAAAACTATCTCTTATCAGTGGTTCAAAGGTTCAACTCATCAATTTGCAAAAGAGTTTGGTATAAACCTATATCCAACTTTAATATTTTTGGATGACAAAGAAGCTATATATTCTGTGGTAGGTGAGAGAAAAAGAGATGAGTTGTTAAATATATTGAAATTTATTAGTAGCAAATCATATAAAAATATGGATTTAGACACTTTTAAAAGTAATTTAGAATTTGAGGAAGATATAAATGAAACAAGTAGGTAAAGTTATATCACTTTTTATTTCAAAAGAGGGAAAATCAAAGAGAGTAGAACTAAACAATATAGAGGTAGATAACAATGGAATTATAGATGACAAATTTTATGCAAAAGATATAAATAGGTCTATACTTATCACCTCTATTGATAGTTATCAACTAGCAAAAGATAAAAATATAGATATAGAATATTCTGATTTGGGAGAAAATATTTTGATAGACTACAATCCCTACCAACTCCCAAATGAGACTAGGTTAACCATAGGAGAGGTGGTTTTAGAAATAAGCCAACACTGTACTATATGCAAAAGCCTCTCAAAAATAGATAGTAAACTCCCAAAACTACTCAAAAATGATAGAGGAATTTTCGCTAGAGTTATAAAATCTGGAATTATATCAAAAGGGGATGCTATCTATTTAATGTAAAAATTTGGATAGAATTACAAAAATAAAAAAATAGGTTTTAAAATGAAAAAAATAGATTTGGCACACTCTCCTGATGCTGATGATATATTTATGTATTATGCTATCAAATTTGGTTGGGTAGATACAAAAGATTATGAGTTCACAAATATAGGTTTAGATATTGAAACACTAAATGAAGAGGCACTAAAAGGAACTTATGATGTTAGTGCTATTAGCTTTGGTTTGTATCCTTTTATCAAAGATGAATATGCACTCCTTAGAACTGCCACTAGTTTTGGAAATGGTTATGGCCCAAAACTAATAAAACAGAAAAATAAAAAACTCAAAAAAAATTTCAAAGTAGCACTCTCTGGGAAATATACAACAAATGCTATGCTATTTAGACTCTATTATCCAGAAGCAAAACCTATCTATATGAATTTTTTAGAGATAGAAAAGGCTGTTATAGAGGGAAAAGTTGATGCTGGAGTATTAATTCATGAATCTATTTTGGATTTTGATAGCTCTCTTGAGGTAGAAAAAGAGCTATGGGATATATGGGTTGAATTGGTAGGAGAAGGACTTCCTTTGCCTCTGGGTGGAATGGCTATACGCCGTTCTATTCCTCTAAATCGTACTATCGAAATAGAAGATATTCTCATAGAGGGAGTCAAGGTAGCAAATAGCAAAAAAGAGGAACTATGTAAACGATTAGAAGAGGAAAAATTAGTTAGAATCTCAGATGAGATGTTGACTAAATATCTAGATATGTATGCTTCAGATGAATCTGTGGAGTTATCTGATTTACAAATAGAAGCTCTAAATAAGATGTATGAACTGGGATACAAAAATAGGCTCTTTAGTGAACCTATTGAAGATATTAGAGATTATCTAATCCCAAAAGAGTATGCTAGTTTGAGAAATAGTTAAATCCTACTAGCACCAATAGCTAGTCCATATCCGACACTAGAAAATACATCTGTCTGTATCAGTTTATCTTTATCAAAAAAAGTCTCATAGATATTTCTCACTGCTGGGACTAGTGTCGAACCTCCAGTGAGAAAAACTTTATCTATTTGATTGGCTTTTACACCTGCCAAGTTTAGAGTCTCTTTGAGCGTGGATTTTATTGTATTTATATCTTCTAATATTACTCTATCAAATTCTTTTCTGCTCAAGCTTTGACTAAAGGGATTTTCAAATATATCCATATTTATAATAGTAGATTTTCTTGAAGATAAATCTATCTTGGATTTGATAACTCTCTCTGAAAAATCAAAATATAAACCATTTTTGATTAGTTCCAAAAGTCTGCTAATTTTCTCTTTGTCATATGCCATATAGATATATTTTTCTATACGATTTATAACTTTATAATCATACATCTTTTGAAATTTATGCCAATGAGAAAAATCACTATAAAGAGAGTAATCTATCTGCATCTCTTTTCCCATATTTTTATAGTGAGAACCATACCCAAGATGCTCTATAACAAAATTTCTAATAATCTCACTATCAAAATTGTTTCCACCTATATAACACCCATGAGTAGATAAAATATCATCTCTTCTATCTATATTTTTTTTCTTTTTTCCTCCAACTCTAACAATAGTATAATCGGTAGTACCACCACCAATATCAGCAACCAAAATTATCTCTTCTTTTTGAATACTCTGTTCATATGCAAGTGATGCAGATATAGGCTCATATTCAAAATAAACCTCTTTAAATCCTGCTTGAATGGCTGAAGAGTATAATCTCTCTTGAGCTTGTCTATCCAAAAATTTATCTTTGTCGTTAAAGTGAACTGGTCTTCCCAAAATCACTCTATCTATACTCTCCCCAGCATGTCTCTCCAAAACCCCTTTGTAGTTTCTCAAAATAATAGAGATTAAGTCACTAATTGAGTATGTAGTTGTCCCAAGAGTAGTCTCTATATTTTCAGCACTTCCCAAAAAGGATTTTAGAGAAACAAAGTATCTACCTATACTTTCAAGCCTTAGCTCCTCTATGGCACTATCACCAACATAAAAACTTTTGTCTTCAAAACTATAAAAGAGTACGCTTTTGGTCTCTAGAGTATCTCTACCAAGGCGTACCATTTCCACTTTGCCATTATTATTGATTCCCACCACAGAATTTGTTGTTCCAAAATCTATTGATGCTGTTAACACATTTTAACCTTTAATTTATATTTGTATTCATATTATGCTACCTCTCTATAAAAAGAGGGGTTTCTCACACTTATAACCTCTTTGCTCTCCAAACAATAAGCACTCAATTTTCCATTTTCTCTCTTGCCACAACCAGTATCAAGACTTACAAAGTTTGAACCGATTACTACTTCTTGATTGCTTTTATGTCCATAGATATTGAAAATTGGTGCATTTCTGGAGGGTCTATTACGATTGTTGAGTACATGATATTCAAAATATTCGGGGAAAGTATCTTTGAAAAGCCAATATTTATCCACGCTTCCATGGGTTACTACTACTGGCAGATTATATCCCTTTCGATAGCCAAGTTCTAAATATAGGGGAAGCTTTGAAATCCAGTTCATATCATTTATAAGCTTCTCTATTCC
>Ga0256843_1001921_pt1 | contig 15732 bp, 15 predicted proteins | sample AlvinellametaG_FD_191572 | JGI IMG/M metagenome (GOLD analysis project Ga0256843, IMG submission 191572) | Pompeii worm associated microbial communities from hydrothermal vent at the East Pacific Rise, Pacific Ocean - Alvinella | ecosystem: Host-associated > Annelida > Integument > Unclassified ... | reverse complement strand
TATCCCTGAAGATTACGCCAAAGCATTAGCCGCCGGTAAAATTAGAAAACCGAGAAATTTTGTATGTACGATTTCTGATGATAGAGGGGAAGAAGCGGTATATGCCGGTATTCCTATCAGTGCGGTCGCGACTCCTGATACGGGGTATAGCATCGGTGATGTAATTTCACTTCTTTGGTTCAAAAAAAGATACCCTAAATGGGCGACAGACTTTATAGAAACTGTAATTAAAACCGTTGCCGACCACGGTCCAGCCGTATCCGGCGCACATAATGCAAAAGTTACGGCAAGAGCCGGCAAATCCGTTGTAGAAAGTTTGGTAACCGGACTTTTAACAATTGGTCCGAGATTCGGTGGGGCAATCGACGGTGCGGCTAAATATTTCAAATATGCGCACGATAACGGTATGAGCCCTAAAGAATTTTTGGCTTATATGAAAAAACAAGGTATTCCTATTCCTGGAATCGGACATAGAATCAAATCTGTTAGAAACCCTGATAAAAGAGTAGAAGGTCTTAAAAAATATGCGGCGGAATTTTTTCCAGCCACACCTTTGCTTGATTATGCATTAGAAGTTGAAAAAGAAACGACTTCCAAAAAAGAAAATTTAATTCTTAACGTCGACGGGACTATCGGTATATTGATGGTCGATATGTGGAGAGCGTTAGGGTATAGCGAAAAAGAAATCGAAGAATTTATAGAGTCCGGGACATTGAATGCGTTCTTTATTGTAGGAAGAAGCATTGGATTTATCGGGCATATCCTTGATGAAAAAAGACTCGGAATGCCGATGTATAGACACCCTTGGGACGATATTTTATATCAAGTTGAAAAAGCTGAAGAAGTTAAATAATCGAGGGCTTAGGTCCTCTTTTACTTTCTTAGAGTTAGTAATCACACTGATAATAATAGGTTTATTGGTAACTTCCATCTCTTTTGATTTTACTCCCGATAATCTCAAACTTTCCGCCGACCAGTTGGTGAGAGATATATATTTTACTGAATCTTTAGCGTTAAAAGACGATAAATATCAACCTTATCCAAATCTTTGTGATTCAACTGATGAAGGTATTACGGAGTGCAATAGAGCCAAATATTGGTTTAAACAGTGGTGGCAAATAAGATTTTCTTCACGCGATTTGAGCGACGGGACTCATTATTGGTATGAAATTTTTTCCGATTTGCCGAGTGATGACGGTAGAAATTTTGATTTAACGGCGCATTACCCGGATAATGAAACGGCGTGGCAAGAAAGTATTGCCAAATATCCCGGGACCAATAAATATCTGATAGGTATCTGCGATTCTAATGATAATCCCGCTCCACATTATCCACCTTGTAGCGAAACGGACCAATCTTTGGATTTAACGGCTAAATACGGAATTAAAAAGATGGAATTTGTAAATTTCTATTCTTTATCAAAACGTTTGGTATTTGATAATTTGGGAAATATATATTTGCAAGAGGGAGATGCGGGTGATAGCGGGGATTATAATCCGTTGGATTCTTCCAAAAGAAAGCTCTTAACAACTACGGCTAAAATTAGATTGTGTCTTGATGTGGATTCGTCCGGCAATTGTAAATTGGACAAAGGTGAATGTATTCAAGTAAACATAACCCCAGGAGGTGCCGTTTATGAAAGTGATTGTGAATAAAGCTTAATCAATTTAAAATGTGTAAATATTCTCCCGCAAAGGGGAGGGTGTGAGATTATCCTAAGAACGGATTAGCATAAAGAGCGATAAGAGCTAAAACCAAAGCGTAAATAACTTGTGCTTCGATCATCGCCAATGCGATGAACATTGTACCCATTAATTTACCGCCCATTCCAGGATTTCTTGCAGTACCTGCAATTGTAGCCGCCGCAGTATGACCCATACCTATAGCACCACCAAGTGCCGCAAGACCCAATCCGATAACCGCTGCGATTACAGAATAAGCTTCAATCATTGTGTTTTCACCGGCGAATGCGATTCCGGCGAATAACGCCATAAGTGCGATAATTTTTTTCATGTTAATCCTTTGATATTTTATTACGTTACGTCCGTTCGGCTTGCGTGTCCCTACTTAACACGTAACGCAGTAAAATTATATCAAAAAATTTATTTTTTTGTTTTAAAATCTTGGCAAAGATGTCTGTTTTTTTTGAAGATTTTTTTGATTTTTTCTTTGTTTTTTTCTTTTGAGTAGATGTGCTTTAACATTAATTTTTCGCAGTTGTTTTTAAGGTCTACTTCAAACTCTTTAAAAAACTCCTCATAATCGCCGCATTTTTTCATAACCGAATTATGATAAACCAAATGTGATAAAGAGAGTAAAAAGACCGAAAAAAAGAAAAATACTATACTCATAGCTCTTATATCCGTTATGAAAGGCATCGCTTGAAATGCCGTAATACTCATTAAAGAGAGCGAAAACAACACAGCACCTACGTAATATGCTCTTTGAGAGGTGATGGCGAATAGATAATTATTCATATTTTTTTCGATTTTAGAGGCTTTTATAAAGTTATAAATTGCAAAAGAGGTTATTATAACGCTTGTTGCGAGTAATAAATAATAAAGTATCATTGTTATTCCTTGCGGGATTAAATTCCCGCTTTTTCTTTTATTGTTTTTTCCATATCCTCAACGATTTCTTCAATCGTTCTTTCACCGTTTATTTTTATAAGTTTTCCTTGGGCGTCGTAAAATTTTTCTATTTCGTCTAAAGGCTCTAAATAGACTTTCATTCTATTGTTAAATACCTCTACGTTATCGTCCGCGCCTCTGGCTCTGCCAAGAACTCTTTCTCTTGCGGTATCTTCACTCACTTCCACTTCTATAACGCTTACCAAATCTATGTCCGGGTTGTTTTTTAACATTTTATCAAGTGCTTGCATCTGTTCTACGCTTCTTGGGAATCCGTCTATCAAAACTATATTTTTAGGTGCTTTTTCTATAGCGTTTTTGATAGTATCGATTACGATTTCAAGAGGGACTAAGTTTCCGTTGTCAATATAACTTTTGATTATTTTTCCAAGTTCGCTTTGACTTGCGACTTCTTCTCTTAATAAATCTCCTGTAGAGTAGTGGACGATTTCGTCTTTGTTGTTTTGCGCTATCAATTGAGCGTCTGTTGTTTTACCGCTTCCCGGTGCTCCGATGATTAAGAATAGTTTTTTCATGTTTACTCCTTTTTATAAAATGGGACAATCAAATTTTTTTACGAAAATTTTTTTACTCATTCCTCGACCGAGGGCAAGCTTTCTACCTTCTATATCCACTTCCACGGGTCCGAAAAGGGACTTGTTTAATATCTGTCCCATCTCTCCCCTGCCAATTCCCAAATCGTTGAGTCTGTGTTTGAAATTTCCGCAACTTTCGTCAAAACCGACGATTTTAAAAACGTCGCCTTTTTTTAAATTGGCAAGCGTTAGTTTATTCATTCTCGGCTTTAGGTTTTTTAACTCTTATATGCAACTCTTTTAGTTGCGATTTGTCTACTTCGCTTGGGGCTTGTGTGAGAAGACATTGCGCTTTTTGAGTTTTAGGGAACGCGATAACGTCTCTGATATTGTCCGTTTTTCTCATAAGCATTATTACCCTATCAAGTCCCAACGCAAATCCTCCGTGAGGGGGAGCTCCGAATTTTAACGCGTCTAACAAAAAGCCGAATTTTTCTTTCGCTTCCATTTCGTCGATACCCAAAAGTTTAAATACTTTTTCTTGAATCTCTTCTTTATGTATCCTTATACTTCCTCCGCCTATTTCGTATCCGTTAAGGACCAAATCGTATGCTATGGATTTAATTTCCTCAAAATTCTCTTCGTCCCATGTTTGCATATCCGGCATGGTAAACGGGTGATGAAGAGGGGTTGGGTTTGAGTTTTCATCTTTTTCGAACATTGGAAAATCCACTACCCATACGAAATTGTATTCGTCTTTGTTAATTAGGTCCATATCTTCCGCAATTTTAATTCTGAGTCTTCCCATGTAATCAAGGACCGTTTTTTTGTCTCCTGCACCAAAAAATATAATATCTCCTATTTGCGGATTTAATTTTTCGATTAATTGGTTTAGAGATGTTTCGGATAGGAATTTTAAAATAGGACCTTTTAATCCTTCTTCTTTGACTTGAATGTATGCAAGTCCTTTAGCTCCGAATTTTCTAACGTAATTTTCAAGTTCTTTGAGTTTTTTTCTGCTGTAAAAATTATCTCCGTTAGGGACTTTTAATGCTTTGAATCTATTGTTTTTTTTGTCTTGGGCGATTTGAGAAAAAATTTCGTTGTTGGAATCTACAAACTGGTCGATGACGTCCGTCATAGCCAAATCGTATCTTAAATCCGGTTTGTCGCTGCCGTATTTTTCCATAGCTTCGTTATAAGAGATTCTTTTGATAGGTAGTGTTACGTCGATGCCGGCGGTGTCAAACGCTTCTTTAATCATGCCTTCTATAGTATTAATAACCTCCTCTTGCGTTACAAAACTCATTTCTACGTCTACTTGAGTAAATTCCGGCTGTCTATCCGCTCTTAAATCTTCATCTCTAAAACATTTGGCTATTTGGTAGTATTTGTCAAAGCCGGCGACCATTAGGATTTGTTTGAATAATTGAGGTGATTGGGGAAGCGCGTAAAAATCGCCCGGGTGTATTCTGCTTGGGACCAGATAATCTCTTGCGCCTTCCGGGGTGGATTTAGTCAGCACCGGAGTTTCTACGTCCAAAAAGCCGTTTTTATCAAAATAGTTTCTTATGGCTTGAGTGACTTTGCTTCTTAAAATAAACGTATCAAGCGATTCTTTACTTCTTAAATCCAAATATCTGTATTTTAATCGCAGCTCTTCGTTTACGTTTTTGTCTCCTATCTGGAACGGCAAAACTTCGCTTTTGTTTTCTATTTCTATGTTTTGAGCGACAACTTCTATTTTCCCGGTTTTTAGTTTAGGATTTTCAAGTCCTTCGCCTCTTAATCTTACCTTGCCTTTTATTTTAATTACATATTCATCTTTTACTTTTTCTGCGGTTTCATGGGCTTTTTTACTATCAGCCGGATCGGCTACTATTTGGATTAATCCGCTTCTGTCTCTTAAATCGATAAAAATAACGCCTCCATGGTCTCTGTGAGAATTTACCCACCCTACGAGTTCGACTTCTTCGCCTACGTTCATTTCGTTTAATTGCGCACAATAATGGCTTCTCATCAATTTCCTTTTTTAGGCGTAATTATACCAAAATGTAAAAACGTTTCATGTAGCTTTAAAATTTGATATAATGTTTAAAAAAAGGGTGTGCTTGAGAGTAGGAATCGTATTAAAACCTAAAATCGACGAAAAACTAAAAAAACTTTTTTTTGAAGTTAGAAAAATTTTTAAAAAATACGATATGGAAGTTTTGGTTGAGTTAAATTCCGCAAAAGCCGTAGGGATTTTAGGCACCGAATTTAATCAGATGTGTCAAAATGCCGATTTTTTAGTCTCTTTGGGTGGAGACGGGACGCTTATCTCTTTAGCCAGAAGAAGTTATGAATACAACAAACCTATTTTAGGTATAAATGCCGGGAAACTCGGTTTTTTGACAGACGTAAATCCGGATAATTTAGATGAGTTTTTGCACGATTTTATAAAAGGCAAATACAGAGTCGACGAGCGAATGGTAATAGAAGTCGAATATAACGGCAATTATCTTTATGCTTTTAACGATGTGGTAATAAGTAAAGATTTAATCTCTTCTATGGTGCATATCAATGTAGATACAAACGAATCGTTTTTAAACAGTTATTACGGGGACGGATTGATAATTTCAACCCCCACGGGTAGTACCGCTTATAATTTAAGCGCCGGAGGACCGGTCGTGTATCCTTTGACCGAAGGGTTTGTTTTAACGCCTATTTGTCCTCATTCGCTAACTCAAAGACCTCTTATACTTCCAAGCAAATTCGAAATCGTAATAGAAGCGGAAGAGAATACCGTCAAGCTGATTATCGACGGGCAAGAGATTTACGATATGAAAAAAATAAAAATTAAAAAAGCGAAAAAACCGGCAAAACTCATACATAGACTTGAGAGAAATTATTTTGAGGTGTTGAGAGAGAAACTAAACTGGGGATATAAATCATAAATAGGGCAGGGAATGATTGAAAGAGTATATTTAAAAAATTACGTAACGTTTGACGAAGTGGAGTTGGAATTTAGTGAAGTGGATTTGGAGTTTAATAACGGTTTGGTGGTGTTTACCGGTCCGAGCGGGGCTGGTAAATCGGTTTTGATGAGGGGGATTTTGTCGATATTCGGGTATTTTGACTTAAATGCTAAGCTTGGCGAAGCTGTAGTGGATAATAAGCTTGATTTGGAAAAGTATGGTTTTGAAGAAGAAGACGTAGTAATATTTAAACAGATTAAAAAAAACAAAAACCGTTTTTTTATCAACAATCAAGCCGTCAGTAAAAAAACCATTCGTCAAATCACGGACCAATTTATAGCATATCTTTCTCTTAGAGAAATTAAAGAGTTTGAAAATGAAGCTCTTTTGGACGTTTTAAATAAAATGTGCGACGGAAAAGATTTTAACGAAAAATTTTTGCTGTATGAAACTCTTTTTAAAAAATTTATCGATTTAAAAAAAGAATTGGAAAAGATTGAAAAATTGGAAAAAGAAGCTACAGAAAAAAGAGAATTTTTAAAATTCGAACTTGACAAAATCCAAGCCGTTTCGCCGAAAATCGGAGAATTTGAAGAACTGATGCAAATCAAAAAAGATTTAAGCAAAATAGAAAAAATAAAAGAAAAAATCGTAGAAGTCGAAAGAATATTCGAATACGAAGGTGCTGTATATGAATTGTTGGATATGATGGGAGAAGATGGAGAGTTTTTTTCGACCGCTATGAACGAATTAAGAGTAGCAATAGATAAAGCTACTCAAAAAAGCGAATTTTTAGAAAACGTTGACGTTGAAGAGGTCCTTGATAGGCTTTCTCAATTGCAGGATTTGATAAGAAGATACGGAAGCATAGAAGAGGGGCTTAGATATTATGAAGAAAAAAAAGAGGAGTTGAATAAGCTTGAGAATTTAAGTTTTGAAAAAGAGCATATAAACAAAGAGATAAAAAACCTTCAAAAGGAATTATACGATTTAGCCGAAATTATAAGTGGTTATAGAAAAAAAGCGGCGCAAAAGCTTGGTGAAAAACTAAATTTTTATCTATCAAAACTCTATATGCCCCATGCTAAAGTGGAAATTTCGGAATGTGAGCTTAATGCTTTTGGTAAAGACAAAGTAGAAATAATAATAAACGATATAGATATCAATACCATCTCTACCGGTGAATTTAACAGATTAAGAGTCGCTATGCTTGCGAGTAAACTTGAATATGAAAATGAAGAAAAAACGCTCTTTTTAGATGAGATAGACGCAAACCTTAGCGGTGAAGAGAGCATGAGTGTCGCCGAAGTATTAAAATACCTCTCACAAAAATATCAAATATTTGCAATATCTCACCAACCCCAACTCGCAAGTAAAGCCGACAAGCATTTTTTGGTCGAAAAAAAAGGCAATAAAAGCTACGTAAAAGCTTTGGATAAAGCACAAAGAGTAGAGGAAATAGCCAGAATCATCGGAGGTAAAGAGGTATCGGACAAAGCATTGGAATATGCTAAAGAGTTGTTGAAATAAATTGTAAATGAGGTGGTTTTTTTAAGAAATATGAAGTAAAAGGAAAGAAGGCTATTCGACTTCGGCGTCGATTACGTCGTCGTCTGAGCCTTTGTTTTGTTGTTGAGTGTTTTGGCTTTGTTGTTGGTTGCCTTGAGCCGCCATATTTTGAGCCGCTTTTTGTAATTCGGCTTCAAGAGCGGATTTGACTTGGTCGATTTTAGCTTTATCTTCGCTTTGAGCTTCGATTAGCTCTTTAGCTTCTTTGATTTTAGCTTCAAGCGCGCTAACATCTCCAAGTTTATCTTTATTGTCGTTAATAAATTTCTCCGCTTGATATGCTACGGCGTCAAGTTCGTTTCTTGCTTTAATGGCTTCGATTCTCGCTTTTTCTTTTTTGTTTGCTTCTTCAGCTTCTCTTATCATTCTTTCGATTTCTTCTTCGCTAAGAGTCGAACTTCCGGTAATCGTAATTTTTTGTTCTTTACCGCTTGTTTTGTCTTTTGCGCTAACGTTTAACACACCGTTTGCGTCGATATCAAACGTAACTTCGATTTGAGGTACTCCTCTTGGTGCTGGCGGAATTCCTTCAAGGTTAAATTGACCGAGCGATTTATTGTCTTTTGCAAGTTCGGCTTCACCTTGTAATACGTGAATCGTAACCGCCGTTTGGTTATCCTCGGCTGTTGAGAATACTTGTGATTTTTTCACAGGTATAGTCGTTCCTTTTTCGATAATTTTAGTCATAACTCCGCCAAGTGTTTCGATACCAAGGCTAAGCGGTGTTACGTCAAGCAATAATACGTCTTTAACGTCACCTTTAAGCACACCCGCTTGAATTGCCGCACCGAGTGCAACCACTTCGTCAGGGTTAACTGATTTGTTTAATTTTTTACCGTTAAAGTAATTACTTACAAGCTCTTGGACTTTCGGAATTCTTGTTGACCCACCGACCATTACGATTTCGTCGATTTCGTCTTTGCTAAGTCCGGCGTCGTTTAGAGCGGTGTCTATGTGTTTTAGAGTCTCTTGCAATAAATCGTCAATCATAGCTTCGAATTTCGCTCTTGTTAATTTTTTCACAAGGTGTTTAGGACCGCTTGCGTCAGCCGTAATAAACGGTAGGTTGATTTCAGTCTCTTCTTTTGTCGATAACTCTTTTTTAGCTGTTTCAGCCGCGTCTTTAAGTCTTTGAAGAGCCATTTTGTCTTGACTTAAGTCTATTCCGGTTTCGGCTTTAAATTCTTGAATTAACCATTCTACGATTCTATTGTCAAAGTCGTCTCCTCCAAGGAATGCGTTACCGTCAGTCGCAAGAACTTGGAACGTTCCATCACCGATTTCAAGCACGGTTACGTCAAATGTTCCACCACCAAGGTCGTATACAAGGATTTTTTCTTCACCTTTTTTATCAAGTCCGTATGCAAGTGCCGCCGCTGTCGGTTCGTTGATAATTCTTAGTACGTTAAGTCCTGCGATTTTACCGGCTTCTTGAGTCGCTTTTCTTTGGCTGTCGTTAAAGTATGCAGGCACCGTAATAACCGCTTCTGTTACTTCTTCACCAAAGAACTCTTCAGCGTCTTTTTTAAGTTTCATTAAGATTTTCGCACTAATTTCTTGCGGAGTATATATTTTTCCGTCAACCTCTACGGCACATGCTCCGTTTTTATCAACGATTTTGTATTGGACGTGTTTTTTAGCTTCTTGAGCTTTCGGCTCGTTACACATCATACCCATAATTCTTTTTACGGAATAGATTGTTCTTTCCGGGTTGGTAATCGCTTGTCTTTTAGCCGGTTCACCTACCAATACTTCGCCTTTGTCGGTAAATGCCACGACTGATGGGGTAGTGTTTCTCCCTTCTTTATTTGGGATAATTTTCGCATCTTTCCCGTCATAATACGCCATTGCGCTGTTTGTTGTTCCTAAATCGATTCCTATTACTTTTCCCATTTTTTCCTCCTTAACGTTTATTTTTTATTTATTGTTACCATTGACGGTCTGATTACTCTGCCTTTTAGGGTATATCCTTTTTGGTATATATCCACTATGGCTCCGTCTTCATGTTCGTCACTTGTGACTTGCTGTATGGCTTGATGAATTTCGGGATTGAATTCATCGTGACTGACCGGTTCGATACCGTGGTTTTTAAATGTATCGAGCATTTTTTTAAGCGTTAACTCAACGCCTTCGACGAGTTTATCAAACGCTTCTTCTTTATTTTCCAAATCAAGCGCGTGAGTTATTGCCAATTCCAAAGAATCGACTACCGGCAATAGGTCTTTTGCAAATTTTTCATATGCGTATTCTATTGCGTTGTCCGCCGATTTTTGAAGAAGCTTTTTGTCGTTTTCACATTTTGCGTAAGCTCTTAAAGCTTCGTCGAGTTTTTTTTGCAACTCTTCGTTTTGTTGTTGAAGAGCTTGGACGTCGACATTTTCTTGATTTTGGTCGGTTGGTTGTTTTTGATTATTTTCTTGTTTTTTGTCGTGATGCTTTTTTTTGCTCATCTATTCCCCTCCTTTTTTGGGTTGGACTATATTAAAAAAGTTCGTATAAACGTCTCCGGTTATTAGAATTCGTTTATATATGTTTTCTTCGATTAGGTCGGTTTTATAAAATAGGTAGTTTTCAAAAAAACTTATACCGTCTTTGAAACTATCGAAATCATACTCTTCCAACGCTTGAATATCCATGTTTACGGAGCATAAAAATTTTTTGTTAAAAGAGAGATAGACGAATAAAGTTTTTATTTTTTCATAAACCTCTTCTAATCGAATTTTTTGTAAATAACTTTTTAATTCGTTTAAATATATACCTTTTAGCGATTTAAAAAAGTTATATAAATTGACGTCGTATTTGAAAATCAACTCTTCTTTTTCAAACTCCAAAACGATAAATTTATCGTTTAGGTTATATACGTCTATTAACATTTGGTTGTCAAACATCTCTATCATTATATATATGTTTAGAGTTTCGGCTTTTTTATCCAATGCGTCGTCACGGATATCGCACTCTTGTAAATTTTTTTGCCAAAACTCTCTCATGGCTTTTACGCTCGGATAAGACCCGCTTGAGAAGTGTTGCTTTTCAACCAACTTTTGAGCTTCGAGTTTTTTTAAATATCCTCTAATACTCGAAGCCGAAAATGGTAAATCGGCAACCTCTTTTAGTTTAGTTGAGCTTAACGGTTCGGATTCAATTAGATACTGTTTTATCAATCGATTCAAAACCAACTCAACTTTATCATTCATTTTGGCACTCTCTTTTTTGTTTTGACAGTGAGATTATACAATATTAAAAAATAAATGTCAAGTTTTTTAATTAATTTTTTTAAAAAACTTGAGTGTTTTTCGCTAAATCTTTTCATAAAACCTCAATATCGATATAAACATGGCGGTTACCGCCGGTCCGATAATTATCCCCCATAGTCCGTATGATGAAAGCCCCGCTACGATTGAAAAGAAAATAAGCAACGAGTTTAATTCTGTATCCGCGTCAAACGTTTTTTTAACAAACTCTATTATTATAGGTTTAACAAACGTGTCTGCTAATACAGAAATTACGATTATGGAATACAAAGCCACTACAATTGCCCCGCCTACGTCTCCTTTGGCATATAGATACAAACTCACAGGTAGCCACATTATAATGCCTCCCACTACGGGTATGAGTGACGAAAACGCATACATTACGGCAAAAAAGAAGAAATTCAAATCATAAATACAGGCGATTATTCCAAAAAGTATTCCTTCAAGCACCGAAGTAAAAATAGTGGAATAAAATACGACACTCATTACTTCGCTTGTTTGGAAAAAAAGTTTTTCGAGCTGATTGCGGGGTAGTGGAATGATTTTTTTGAAAAAATACAGAATTTCTTTGCCGTAAAGTGTAGCGAAATAGAAAAAAATGACAATCAAAAATGCATCTTTTACGAATACGGCGCTTTTTGCTGTTAATGTGCCTATTATCGGGACTATCGATTTATATATTTGGGTAATGTTTTCGGGATTTAGGTATTGAGTTATTTTTTCTGAAACGGATTGTGGCAAATAGTGCAAAAGATGCATAGACTTTGCTATTATATGTTTGATTTCGTTTACGTTTATATGCGAGATAAATTTTCCGGCGGTTATTATGAAATATAAAATAGGTCCGAATATCAATACGGCGAACAGAAACGTAACGACTCCGGAAGCAAGATATTTATTGGGGATTTTTTTATCCAAAATTACCGTAACTTTACCAAACGCTATCGCCATTAACGCCGCTATGGCTATGTCTAAAAGATATGGTTTATACGTTAAATAGACGAAATAAGCGACTACGATTGTTAGAAATGTTAAAAATTTCATACTGTTTCCTTATAATAGAGTTTGGGGGCGTAGATTCAAAATTTCATACGTTTTTCTCGTTGCGATTCTTCCTTTTGGCGTTTTTTCTATATAGCCGTTGGCTATTAAAAAGGGCTCGATTACTTCTTCTATGGTGCCTTCGTCTTCACTCAGCGCGGCGGCTATGGTTGATAAGCCCAAAGGTTTTTTTGCTTCCGAAAGAAGGGTTAAAAATTTAATATCGAGTTCGTCAAACCCGTGCTCGTTTATTCCGAGTTCGTCAAGGGCGTATTTTGTCGTTTCGTATGATATTTGGTTTTCGTCTTTTATTTCGGCAAAATCTCTAACTCTTTTGAGAAGTCTAAGTGCAATTCTCGGAGTACCGCGCGAGCGTTTTGCTATTTCTTTTGCGGCTTTTGTATTTATGGGTTTGTTTAGTTTTGTTGAAGCAAGCGTTATTATTTGCGCCAAATCTTCAACGGTGTAAAAATCTAATCTAAAATTTATACCAAATCTATCTCTTAAGGGATTGCTTAACATACCGGCTCTTGTCGTGGCGCCTATTAGCGTAAATTTTGCTGTGTCGAGTTTGATTGTTTGGGCGGCGGGACCGCTACCTATTACTATATCGAGTCTAAAATCCTCCATTGCTGAGTATAAAACTTCTTCTATCGACGCTTTTAGACGATGTATTTCGTCTATAAAAAGAATGTCTCCTTCTTCCAAATTGGTAAGTATCGCCGCTAAATCTCCAGACTTTTCAAGCATTGGTGCGGAGATTGTTTTGATGTTGGTTTGCATTTCGTTTGCGATTATATTGGCTAAGGTTGTTTTACCAAGACCCGGAGGTCCGAAAAAAAGAATATGGTCTAACGATTCTCCTCTTTTTTTTGCGGCGTTTATAAATACTTTAAGGTTTTTTTTAATTTGATTTTGTCCTATGTATTCGTCTAAATTTTTCGGGCGAAGCGATTTTTCATACGTTTCGTCGAAATTTATTTTTTCTACTTCTACTATTCTCATTAATATATTTCCTCTTTACTCGGGAATTTTCCGTCCTTTACGTCGTTTACGTAATTTTTTACCGCCTCTTTTACGAGTTTGCAACCTTCAAGATACCTTCTGACGAATTTGGGTTTAAACTCGTCGAAGAATCCGAGCATATCGCTCCATACGAGCACTTGCCCGGTGGTATATCTTCCGGCTCCTATACCGATTGTCGGTATGTTTATGGATTGGGTTATCTCTTTTGCCACCTCTTCTTTAACGCCTTCGATTACAAGCATTACAGCGCCAGCTTCTTCTATTGCTTTTGCGTCTTGTAGAAGTTTTTTGGCTGATTTTTCGTCTTTACCTTTAACGATATATCCTCCCTCGCTTCTACTAAATTGAGGCATTAAACCTATATGTCCGACTACCGCTATGGCATTGTCGGTTAATAGTTTTATAGTTTGGGCTTTTTCTGCACCGCCTTCAAGTTTAACGGCGTCGGCTTTTGTTTGTTTATAGATTTTAATGGCGTTTTTTAGAGCCTTTTTGGGTGTTGCGTAACTTCCAAATGGCATATCGCATACAATATAAGCCTTTTTTGCTCCGTTGCAAACCGCTTTTGTATGGTATATCATCTGGTCTACGGTTGCCGTTAGAGTATCGTTTTCTCCTAAAAAACTCATATTTAAACTGTCGCCTACCAATATAATATCCGCCAATTCGTCGAACATTTTTGCAAAAAGCGCGTCGTAGGCGGTAATCATTGTTAGTTTTTCTTTTTTATAAAGATGTTTTAGCGTATTTTTCATTACCGTCCTTTGGTATAATTTCACTAACTTAATTATACCAAAGGAAAGCTATGAAAAAGTTAATTTCATACGTTACTACGGGATATCCCGATAAAAATTTTACGATTGATTTGATTTATACCCTAAAAGAAGCCGGAAGCGACGCGATAGAACTCGGTATTCCGTTCTCCGACCCGGTAGCGGACGGTCCTGTTATTCAAGAAGCGAATAAAAGGGCGCTTGATTTGGGGTTTAGATTACACGATTTGTTTGAAACCGCACAAAAAACGGCAAAAGAGATAGATACTTATTTTATGGGATATTTTAACAATTTTTATCATAAAGGATACGATTTTTTTGTAGAAAAAGCGAAATCCTTGGGGGTTAGGGGGTTTATTATTCCGGATTTGCCGTATGAAGAAGCCGTTTTGTATGAAGAGAAGTTTCCGTTGATATCTTTTGTGGCGCCTACCGATTCAAAAGAGAGAATCAAACAAATACTTAAAAACCCAAAAGAGTTTATATATATGGTGGCATATGCCGGCATAACCGGAGCGGAAAAAAAGGAGGATTTAAGCGAAATTATTAAAATCGTTAAAGAAATTACCGATACTCCTTTATATATAGGTTTCGGGGTGAATGAAAAAACGGCTCGTGAAAAATCTAAGGGAGTTGACGGTGTGATAGTTGGAAGCGCATTTATTAAAGTGTTGCTTGAAGATATAAGCAATTCGGAAAAACTAAAAAAAATAAAGCAAAAAGCCGAAATTATAAAAGAGGAGATTAATTGTTGATCTTTTCTTAAGTTTTGCTTAAATTTTAATTGACTTTTTAAGCAAATTTTGATAATATTGCGCGCGTCATTCGCGCATAGACTTCTAAGAAGTCCTTGCGGGGGTGACCTGGCTTCGACAGGGGTAGAAAGCCCTAAGTCGCACGCGCGCCCGGATAAGCGCTAAAACTGTCCGCAAAAAATAAACGCAGCAAATAACACAAATTATAGCCCAGCAGTAGCAAGAGCTGCTGCCTAATTAATCATGTAGGGCGCCTCCGCCCATCGAGGAGTGCCGCTTCCTCGGGCGGAGAGTAAAATGCGGATAGGGTTGCGACTCTCGGGTGTGGGTCGCAATCCGAAATCATCACACCCCTCTCTTCTATAGGGCTTTGTCTGTCGAGCCCGGAAGAGTAGTATAATCGATAGACTAAGCGTGTAGACACTTAGGGTAATCTACTTCTGGACTGGGGTTCGATTCCCCACACCTCCACCAAAAAAAGAAATTAAACCTTCCAAGTGTCAGACACTTTAATGTTAAACATCCCATAACTTCGACATTCTGTTAAACATTAAACATTAAAACTCCCTTAAAATCTACGTTGTTATTTTAATTAAACTGTCCCACATACTGTCCCCAAAATCGCATTGTTTTTGTTTTTATATCTTGCTACAATTTTTCCGGGGACAAGGCAATAGCTAAACTCCCCGAAATTACAAAACTTTAACAAAGTGAAAGGAGTTTAAATTGGGGACACTTACAGACACAAAACTTAAAGCCCTCAAACCTGAACAAAAGGAAAAATGGATTAATGACGGAAACGGTCTATATGTAAGAATAAGACCTAACGGACGCAAATTTTTTGTTGCACGTTATACCTTTAACGGTAAAAACAAAAAAATCACGCTGGGAGAGTATCCTGCACTAAAACTTTTACAGGCAAGAAAAAAGAACTTGGAAATAAAAGAAAAACTGGCACAAGGAATTGACCCACTTAAAGAAAGACAGCAAATTAAAAAAGAAATGGAAGAAGCTGAAAAACTGAAAATTGAAGAAAATTTAAACAAACATAAGCTGGAGAAAATTATTTTCAAATGGCTTGAAAAGAAAGAAAAAACAATATCTGATGTTACCTATAATAAATTACTGGGAAGAATTAACAATTATATTGTACCTTTACTTGGAAATAAATATGTTGAAGATATAACTAAAAAA
>Ga0256843_1001920_pt1 | contig 15733 bp, 17 predicted proteins | sample AlvinellametaG_FD_191572 | JGI IMG/M metagenome (GOLD analysis project Ga0256843, IMG submission 191572) | Pompeii worm associated microbial communities from hydrothermal vent at the East Pacific Rise, Pacific Ocean - Alvinella | ecosystem: Host-associated > Annelida > Integument > Unclassified ... | reverse complement strand
TGGGTCATACACTGACTTTAATTTACTTTTATTGTTAGTTACTATTTTGGCTAAAACTGTTGAAACTTCTTTGGGAGTATAGAACTCGCCTGCCTTTTTACCTGCACCACTAGCAAACATACCGATTAAATACTCATAGGCATCTCCAAGTACATCTCTGTCATGGTTTTTTAACTCAAAATCAATGCTATCAAGATGAAATAGTATTTTTGAAACTAGAGTATTTTTCGCATCTTCTGTTTTTCCAAGTTTTGTAGACGTTAGGTCTAAGTCTTCAAAAAGATGTTCAAAATCATCTTCACTCTCATGCCCCATAGTTGATTGTTCAATATGTCGCAAAATTGTTGTTAAATCTTCAAGTATAAAACTATTTGTATCACTGTTACCTCTTTTAGCTACAGCACTGAAAAGTTCCCAAGGGTATAAAAAATAGCCAAGTTCTTCTATAGAATCTTCTTTAATAGCTTCTAGATACTCTTTATCTTCTTCTGTATTTTCTAAAAAAGAATATAAAACTTCATCTTCTTCTAAAAGTTCATTAGCAAAACTTTCCATCTTTTCAGAGAGATATTTATAAAATATAAACCCAAGTATATAATCCCTAAACTCATCAGGGTTCATCTTGCCCCTCAACTCATTAGCGATGTTCCATAACTGCTGTTCTAGCTTCTTTTTTTCTTCTTCACCCATTCTATATTTATCCTCGTTACTTCCTAAATCAATAATCAATTAAGATTCTATCCTAATCAAACATAGAGTCTTCTATAGTTACCAATTCCTTACTATTAAAATGTTAGCGTCATATATTATATATTTGGATAAAAAAATACCCAATGTTACCATCGAGGTATTATATTGTTACCACTGATATATTAGGGTGTTACCATCGAGGTATTAGCCTGTTACCCTTGATATATTATATTGTTACCATCGAGGTATTATATTACCTAGTACTATTTATAGTACTGTTAGTAGAACAAGTACTATAGAGAGCAATCAGCTCTCTATTTAGTGCAGAAAAAGAAAAAATTCAAAAAAGCCTTCTAGGGCTTTTAACTTTTTCTTTTTTTATCGTTAAGGACGAAGTCTATTAGGTTTATTTGATTGCTCAAAATCACTTGTATCGTCTTTTTCTATCTCAGATGTATCTTTACTTGTATTTTCCTCTTTTAAAGCTTTTTGAGCCTGTTCTGTAGTTTCTACAGCATCTTTTATAAGTTCTTTATCTGTCAAACTAAACATATCTGAAACAAATGGTATTTTATCTTTTATATACTCTATTAAATTCACAAACTTATTAACCATCCCTTGAAGTACTGATACTTTTTCTACGATACTTTCAATACTTCTAGTTTCATCTTTCCCAAATATATGTATTTCTATTTGAGAATACCCATTTTCTAAATCTTTAATATACTTATCACGTTCAGAAATACCTTCTTCTAGTTTTTCATTTTCTTCTTTTTCAGATGAATAGAGATCTTTATACAAATATTCTCTTTTAGAAACACCTTCAATATCAGGATCCCAAGATTCTTCTACTAAATAAGCCTCTTCTATACTCTCTTCAAGATTTTCTTCTAGCATATCATTCGTATATTTTAATTGTTCTACTTCATACTCAAATTTAACGAGGTCAAATTCTTTAACTTTATTCACTTCTACTGCTTGCTTATAAAGAGCATTTAACGCTTGATACTGCTCAGGAGTATAAACTTCTTCAGCCTTTATCATCTGCTGTCTATGAATCTCTTTTAGCTCAGTTAAGTCTACCTTCGAGACCTTACCTTTTTTATCTAGCTTCTCTTGCATATTTGAAAGTTTTGTTTTAAGTTCATCTTTCAATTTAGAAACAATTTCACGCTGTATATCGTGTGCTTCTTTTCTTTGCCAATGTGTTTGTCTTCTTCTTTTACTCCAAACCTCTCCGCGTTCCATTTTTAATGTGTCTGCTACTATTGTCTGAAGCTCTGACATTTCAGCTTTTCCAAGTCGTGGATTTTTACCTAGTTCCATGTTAAATTTTGTATACTGAACATGGGCATGATAATTAATGTGTTTTTGAAATTTATCTACATCAGCTTTATCTGAAAATGTCTTATCAAAATACCAATGATTATCTACTTCATTATAAAAAATATTTCTATTGGGTGCATAGTCAATTACTTCTAAAGTAACTTCTTTCTCATCTTTGTACCATTTCAAGTTTTTACTATCATATTCAAGATCTTCTACATTATATTTTGTATCTATAAAAACACCTTCATCTTTATGAATAGCCATTTTAAAAACCTTAAACCCTCCAAACCTTTTATTAAGGTTTTCAAAGACTTTTTCGAGGTCATTTATCGTATGGTGTTTCTCTAAATTTATTACCGCATCTAGTAGAAAATTTTCGATAGCTTTTGTCTGCATTTTCCTACCTATTTTTTCTTTAGCCATAACCTTTGCTTTTGCTAAATAATCTTGTGCTTTTATCCCATAATCTTTGTACATATTTTGATTGAAATTTTTAGCTCTTTCAAGTAAGTACTCTGGTGAAAACTCTCGCATCATTTCTGCCTCTGTGTGTCCACCAGAAGAACTGGATGCAGGTTGCGAATTCATGCTTGATTTTCCCATTTTAATCCTTTTTTGAATATAGCTTGCGGAGTTCAAAAAACATATAGCATCTACAGGTAGTGCTAATATGCATACTAGCACTTCAAGAAGGTGCTGTATGAAAATCAACTCACAAGTTCGTATTGATTTTATGCGTGTGTGTTTTCACACACTTACTAACGCACTCCGCTTGTTTGTGGAAAATTACATCTCATAATATTCATTGAGATGTTTGTCAAAAATCTCTTCAAGTGCTTCACTTGAGATACTTTTTATTTTTCCTTTTTTATCCTCTTGTGGGATATGAAAACCTACAGATAATTTATTATTTTTCAGTACATCAATAGTTGTAATTTTTGCTAAAGTTTTATGCTCAGGTTCAATCCATTTTCCTATATACTTATCTGTATTTATAGCCTTATTTCTTTCTAAAATTTGCATAGGCTTAATGCCCATATCAAAGCCAATTAAGTCATGCTGTTTATAATAAATTTTTTGTTCATATTCATCAAATCTAATGTTGAGTTCTTCTAATAGTTCTTTATACTCTCTTAACTGATTTCTAAAGACAGTTTTGTCTTTTCTATTCATCGCATCATTTTTCTTTTTGAGTTCATCAGAGACATTTTTAGTAGGTTTTTGTCCAATGTTATATCGCTCAAAAATACCTTTAAGTGTATAACCATATTTTGAAGTGTCACTCGCAAGAACATATCTGATTAATGCCTTTAATTTAGATCTATTATTTGGGAGGGAAACTATCTTTTCATTAAGTGATTTGTCTATACTTACAGCTGCACTCATAGCTAAAACTTTTGCACTTTTTCCACCAACAACAACTCTATAGCTTTCATCTAAATTACTATATTCAGAATCACCAAGAATTTTTGTTTTTATCTCATAATACTTACCCATATGATTTGGAATTTCTATCCTAATTATAAAGTCTGTATCTCTTAAATCATTTAGTAAAATTTTGACTCTATGTGTAGCACCATGTGGTGTTTTATATCCCATTTTTTTAGCAATATGATAGAGACTGATATAAATATAAAAACTACCATCATCTTTAAGTAACATCTTTTTAAAACGTAGATTATCCGTAAATAAGATAGATAAAGCATCCGCATGTTTTTGATTAAGCGCATGTGAAACTAATATCTCTATCCCCTTGTTCTTGTAAATACTTTTGGGTTTTTTATATTTGACACATTTTCCAGTAGAAGTAGCATTAAATAAAGTTTTTCGATACCAATCAACATTAATATAGCCACCTTTAACCTTTTTAGTGATATTTGCTCTTTCACTTTTATGTAATTCCCTCTCTTCATCAAAATAGGTATCATAATCATAAATAGTAAGCTGTTTTATATTTTTTTTAGACACAAGTAGCCTACATAGTCTCAATTACATTACTAAGATTTTTAGCAATATCCATAATACTAAATGTGACTCTAGCATTCTTTGATTGTCCGTGTTTAGTAAATGGAATAATATTATTTTTCATATATTCACCAATTGTATTGGTACTCACATCAAGAAATGATGCGAACTCTTTTTTTCCAATCACCCTACGAGAATATTTGGTAAATAAAAAATCATAAATATATTTTTCTCTTAATTCACGAGTTAAATTACCACTGGTATCTGTAGCTAAAAAGTATGCAAGATCATGAATATTAAATAATACTTTGCTTCCTTTTTCTTTCCCAATTTTTACATAAGGAAAGATACCTATACCTTTTCCCATATATGCATTTAGCGTACACTCTTCAATACCTAACTCAGATGCTACTATAGGCTTCGGTACCAATAGAGCATTATATTGCTGAAGTAGTTGTGTGGCTATTTGTTCTGATGTTTCACTATGCAAAACCTTCTCCTTAAATTGTCCAATATGAACGATATAGGAGAAGTATAGAAAGAATAAGGGAAAAGTAGTATCAGGTTTTTTTCAGAAAGTATTATTTGATTACAAATAATACTTTGAATGTATTCCCATAATAAATATATCTAGTTGTTTACTATTATTTGTATATGCATCCATATCTTTTTCTCTGTATTTATCATTAGTTGATTTTAGATTAAAAACCTTTCTAAATACTGTATTGAGAGAAGAACTTGGATATATTCTTTGGTAAAAAGCTAAAATATAATTCTTTATTTCACTTTTATTATGTTTTTTAACAAATGAAGTTGCGAAATATTTACTTTTAGATATCACTAAACGATTTTCTCTTCTATTTATCCTTTCTCTAAATAAATTGTAATCATTGGTATATTTTTTAAAATCACTATTCTCTCGGTTAATTATTTCACTAATTCGCATATAATCAATAAAAAAATCTACTATGATAGGATAAAAAGTATCACCATTCTTTTTATCTATAAAGTTTACATTTGCCTCTTTCATATATTTAATATATGCCAATAAGTCTGAGAATTTTTCAATATTAGGATCTGGATTTGTAATACTCTCTTCAAAAATAAAGAGTAACTCTTCTAGCTCTTCTTTTAAATGATTATGTAATTGATAGCCAGACATATAATCTCGCACTATCTCAATAGAATTGACTAAATATTCTCTTATTATTTTAATATCTGCATTTGTCTCAGAAAAATATTTTTCTCTATTTTTTCTAATTTTATCAAACTTTGCTAGTTCAGGCTGAATGTCCTCATAAAGAGATATTGCTTGAGATGTATAAGTAAAGTTCTCTAATGCACTATTAGCAAAACCAATATTTATAGCTTCATACTCATTGTCTCCTAGCAAATAATATTCTGTGTCTTCAAGAGTTATCAACATGTCTTCAATCGCTGTAATAAGTACAGGATTTGTATACCCCGTATATTCATAAAAAGAATATCTGTGTTGTATGTATCGAAATACTCTTTGGACAATCATTTCTCGTAAATCTCCATGTACTCCACCATTAAAAGTTATCATTAGTGATAATGCCCCTGTTATTATTTATTTAGTTTGAACTCACGAATAAGAAAATCATGATTAACTAACTCAACTAGTTTTTTATTTATTCCTAAGGTTTTTGCTTTATCTTTAAAAGTAGAAACAGAATCAATCACTTTTTCAATTATTTCATCTTGTTTATGCTTAGATAATTTTGTTTTTTCTGCCAATTTATAAATGTCATCTCTTGAAATATCTCTTATTTTACCTGCAATGCTCATCTGATGATTTTTAGTAAATCCTTGTCCGTTAGCATAAGTAATATCATACGCTGGAGATAGACACCATTTTCCTTTTTCATCCATAAGATAAGAAGTATTTTTAGCATGGTCATCTTGGTTTCGTGCTATCACATTAAAAACAGCCCTTCTAAAAAGCTCTTCTGTATCACGCTCATCATTTGTTATATAACTTGTAAGTCGCAATGTCTCATCATAACTATAATGCATAGGTTGATTAAAATCTACATGTGTCATACTCGCTAATGAATGCATATGCACTTTTTTACCTTCCTTTAGTCTATCAAATCTCTTGATAAGAAAGTGAGTGAGTTCACCATCATCTATGAGTTCTATCTGAGGAACATTAATACCGCTTTCTTTTGCCATTTTCATATAAAGGTATTCTAGCTTGGTAAAGTCTGTACTCTTTTGTGTTCTCTCATCCATTGCATCAAACTTTATGATCCATTGTTCATAGGCATCAGTAAACAAACCTCCAGACTTCATCATCTTTTGATCTCTATCCCATCCTATAATAGCTTTAGCTCTTGCTCCACCCGCCGATGCTCCAGATCTCATAAAGTTCATAATTTGATGGATAGTTTCTATAGGTTTATCTTCAACTATAATACGTGACGCATCATACATACCTCGTATAGCCAACGCTTCTTGCAGTGGAGTATCATCATCTAATTTTTCTTTAGGTTTATACTCTAATCCCCCCATGGCTCTATCTCCTACAAATGCTAACTTTTGTAAGACAGAAAGCTCATTAGGTTCTATACCTTTCGTACTGTAATATTTCTCTATAACAGCCGTACCAAACTTGTCTGGTAAAGAATCATGAAATACTCCTGCTAAGGTTTGATAATGTCGATCATCTCTATTGGTATAAAGTCCTGTTTTTAAAGGTAATTTTAAAGGAGATATTTCAAGTCCACTATTGATAAAATCTTTAGTATATTCAAAATAGATACCATCTTCACTTTCAAACAAAGTACCTACAATTTGACCATAGAGACTCACTTCTAATTCATTCATCAATTTTCCTTTTTACGATTCTTTTTTTCACTTTTTTTTCTTTCTTCTTCAACTCATCCATTGTTTGAGGTTTACTTTTTTCTACCATCATTCTTAGTTCTGGATATAATCGTAATACTTTAAAAAGTGAAACTAAATTTTCCAAAGAAATACGCTGTGTTGCAATAAAATTACGATACGTTCCAGTAGGCATACCTGCACGATTTGCTAACTCTGCTTGCGTATACTCTGCTAATACCCTCTCATGTTCTACACGCTTTGCAATTTGTTCTACAATCTCTTTAGACGTATTTAACTCTAGCATTTGTATCCTTTTAGTCTATATATAGTTAATTATATTCATATAATACTTAATAGTAACTATATATAGTTACTTGTATAAAACCTCTACCATATCACGACCACTATCTGGTGCAAGCTTGGCATATCGCATTGTTTGCTGTATATCTTTATGGTTCATAAGTTTTTGTATGGTGAAGATAGGTGTACCATTGATTGCAAGATGACTTGCGAAAGTATGTCTAAATGTATGAGTGACCACTCTATTTTTACTGTCTTTAGTATCCAACCCTCCATTAAAAAGACTATCAAGTACAGACTTCATATGTCGTGTAATTGTTCTTGAAGGAAACTTCTTTGTGCCCCCTCCTACTACAAAATCATTCTTTTTTAATTTCTTTAAATAATTATCAAAATACTCAATCAAGTCTGAAGGGATAAAACCTTTATACACATCATCATTCTTTAAATCTTTCAAAGTAATAAATCTATTATCTAAATCAAAATCTTTTTTTTGAATATGAAGTATGGTTTCTAATCGTCCACCTGTACACAAAGCAAGTTTGGCAAATATATAAAGGTTTTCATCACGTAACTCTTTAAAAAGCTCATTAATCTCTGAGGTTGTCAAAAAACGTTCTCTATTGTCATTGGCTTTGAGCCTAGGGATACCAGTACATGGGTTAATAAGCTTTAAATCTTTTACCTTGATGTTGTAATTGATAATAGCCGTTAAGAGTTGTACATATCCATTGATAGTCTTTGGAGCCCTATGGTCGATATAGCTATTACGGAAATCTAAGACATCCTTTTTGCTAATATCAAAAATATCTTTATGCCCAAAAAGCGGTTGAATATGTAAATTGTACACACCCCTTGATCTATCGTTATTTTTGTTCTCGTATGCCTTATCTTCAAAATATATATCTGCTAACATATCTAACGAAACTATTTCTTTTCGTTTTTTATGGGCGATAGGATCTTCACCTAAATTGATTTTATTGATACATTCGCTTCTTTTATTATATGCGTATATTTCAGTAATACCTTGTGATTTTTTTCCTATAGTAAAACGTTTAGTCACGTTCATTTTATCTTTGTACATGATAGAGTAACTCACATCACCATTTGCAAGTTTATTCAGATACACACCATTGTATTTTTTTGACTTTATTCTGCCCATTTTTACTCCTAAATTGGTAACCTATTGGTAACCAAAATCGCTAAATTAGCTTTTTATTATAGGAACAACTTGGTAACAGAAATATGAGGTATTTGCGGTGTGCTGGTAACTATATAAGAGACTTGTTAATTACATAAAATACCGAAGTACCCTACTTTAAATTTCCCTTCCTCTCAGCCATAAAAAACTACAAAACCCATCTATACCCCTAAATAACGTTGCTTCATAGCTCATTTAAGGTTTAGATATTTTTGTCAAGTCCGCGTGTAGTCCGTGGCATATCAAAAAAAGATACATAACTACCTATTTTTTCATACTCTGAACATTACTAAATATTTGAAATTTATTTGATTTTACTAAGTGCTATTTGAAAAGCTGTGAGTGTGTACCTATTTTTAAAAGTTGGAGTGTATTATCTTCTACTCTATACACCACAAGTAAATCACCACTTATGTGAAACTCATTGGTATCTTTGTAGTGACCTGCAAGCGTATGATATCAATCCCTTACCATTCTAATCTGTTCCTATCAATAATTTCTTCACATCCGTACCCATTCTGTATAATTGGTACAGGTGACACCTCTTTGATTGACCCACCACTTGCCTGTGGATAAGTAATTGCCATAGTCCAATTATTGAAACCTGTAAGTGTTTTTTGTACAGGGTTCATGTTCTCTGGCATCCCATACCAACGCTTCAACTTAAATGGTGAAGTGGGGAGTATTCCTTGTCCTGTTGTCTCTCCTGTAATTGGAACAACAATCCCATCTACAGGTAAGTCGCTAAGGTTCAAGTTGATAATTGCATTACCAAGACCAAATTTGTCTGTAGTTGTTGCATTTCTATATTGCGGAGTTATTTCAATAGCATTTGCCTCTGGACTCCATCTTACAAAATGGTTTCCAAAGTTTCGTGTAGGTTTCGGCATAATAATCCTTTCATATGATATATATTATTAGTAATATTATACCCTACACCATGTGCATTATCAGTCTATAATTTGTCATAGTTATACATATACACTGTGTTTTTACTATGTGTAGTATTGACGTGTGCTTGTAGAATACAACACCCCCCACCCCCATAATTTTCGTTTTGGATTACCTATTCGGGGTACACTGACCCAAACGTATTTTTGACGGTTGAAAAAGAGGTTAAGATTAAATTAAGTTTGTATTGTGAAGTTGATATAATCTGAATATAGAAGAGAGTATCGCAAAATTACCACACTCTCAAAGAATAGTATTATAGAACTAAAGAGGCTACTACTCCACCTCTCACAACTTCTGCAACTACTTTATGCGTACGACCACTTCCACCATAAATGAGGGTGCTATCTGTACCGTGACTATCTTTTAGGTAGATTGAGAGGTCATTATCAACATCTATGGGAGTATAGGGATTATCTTCGATACGTTTAATTGTATTGATTACAATCTCTTGATTGCCCACAAGCTTTGAGTCATTACTCTGGCTACCTCTGTAGTTCTGTATCACATTGTATATCATATCTGGTGCTTTACCCTCCATTGATGCAGATACACGGTCTGTATTTAAAAAGCTTAGTATTCCCTCTGTTAGTTCCTCCGCTGTGAAAAAAGGTTTATTTCGTCCACTGTCTAAAAACTCTTTGATGGCTGTTAGCTTTTCATTTTTTTTTAAATTTCTTGTTTTGTTCATGTTGTTATCCTTTAGTATATGGTTAAATTACAGTCATATAATATCACTAATAACTAAATATGTCAATGCCAATTATTCACTATTCACTAAATTTAGATATAATAACATCATCAATAACTAAAGGTTTACATATGGAAGAGGATAAAGTAGTATTTAATAAGCTCTTAGGAAGTGCCGAGCTAAACAAAAAAGAGTTTGCAGAACTTACTGGGTTACACTATGGAAGTGTTGCCAACTGGGGAGGTAAAGATAAGCCTGTACCATCTTGGGTACAATCATGGATTGAAAATTATATTAAAGCTAAAACACTTGATAGTGTGAGAGGGGTTATCTGTCCTAAATAATTTGAATATTTTGTGTTATACTTTTAATAGGTAGGTCATTGAAACTGGGCTTTATATCGGTGGGATTAGCCCTACCACCATGACCTGTCTTAAATATAAATCTTTATAACAGGGATAAACTTCAACCTTGTATATAAAATTTAGCATGAGCTGTTTTAATCCAACGCCCATTAATTTTTTGATGAACCGTCCACTCTTCTTTACTTGGAGTCTCTGAACAATTTAGCGGACTATTAAATACATTCCATGCATCTTTTTTTGAGTTCGTTCCATTGAGTCCTAACTCTGCCCCTTTGTCTGAAAATTCACCAATATGTAACTCTACGGTATTATCTCCAACTACTTTCCACTCGCTACGCTTCCAACCATTGACCTTATCTAAGAAAAAACATTTATTTGACCGCTTTATTGTAAGTTTTGTATCAGCATAATCTGTTTTATTGTTGGTAATCTTCGACCATAAGCCATTATAAATTCCCATGCCTCTCGCTTGTTTTGATGGTACGGTAGTTTGATAGTGACGTTCACAAGTGTTTTTATCTTGCCAATATGCACCATGCTTAAAGTCACTACCATCTTTAGGATAGATTATCAAACTACAATCTTTAGAAAATACAAAACTTGTACTTATTCCTAAAACTAACACACCACTCATAACTATTCTTTTAATATTCATTTTCTCCCCTTAATCATTAGTTATCAATATCATACATTCTTACGGCTTATAAGTTGAACCCACTCTATCACTCTGTTTGGCTCTCTTAAATCTTGGGCTTCCTGTAATATCATAACGTCTTGGGGAACTTCTAACGCTACCCTCTATGATGTAGTATCCACTTTCGTACAGTTCATTATTTCCAGTATATTCTGCTACTGTTGCAGTAATGAACCCACCTACAAATTTTGCAGTATCGACAATCTTTTTACCATCTATTTCCTGCATACACACATCACCAATAGCAGAGGCGATATTTGCTATCAATTTCATACCTTTATCATGTGTATAAATAGGAAAGATAAATAATCTATCATCTTTTGTGATGCACGTAACACGTAAGTAAGTATTTCTATTTTGGGTTAGTCTATCCCCTATCTCTATGATTTTAACTTGATGTTTACCTGCTTTGTTTAAGTATCTAAGTTTTGGTTCTGTATTTTCTACTAACATTTGCTTTTGCTCCTTGTAGATTTATTGTATAATTCTAAAAAAGAGGGGGAAAGGGGGAGTTATTAATATCACATGAGATATTTAACTACCTTTTCCTCTTACTCTTCTCTCTGCCGTTAAGCACCTCTTTTATGTTTTCCTTATTTTTATTAAACGCTTGTCTATTGCTTTAGGAGTGTTAAGGGTGGGTCTTGTGTGGGGCTTTGTAAAATCCTTATGTGTGTGAGTATATAAAAAGTGGCACTTATGCTGTTGTATATCTTTATGCATACTTTTAGCATTTTTTTACTTCTCAACTTTACGCTGTGGTCGGCTCTACATGAAAAGTGGCACTTATGCTGTTGTACTATGGGTATGCCTCTAATCTCTCTACCCATGCCTATACTCTTTAAGGTACTTGTCTAAGGTTCGTCTATTCATTCCTAAGTCGTCTGCCAAAAGAGTTTTATTTACTTTACCATTAGGTTTGATATACACATCATCCTTTAAGAGTTCAAAGATTTTAGCTTCTGTCTCTGCCCTCCGTTTTTGATGCGTTATCTCTGCACCTTTGACATGAGCTTTGTTTAACTCTACCTCATCAAGCCTAACATTAAATCCCTCGCTATTGCCCTCTATCCATTGCGTAACACCTGCCACTTTTCTATGTAGTTCTCTATTGCTTAATGGGTCTTGTAGTTTCTTATTCATCTTTAAAGCTGTAGCTATCATCGCCTCTTTAGTAAAACACTTTTGATGTATTAGCCTTGCACCATACCAACATAAACGCTGATAAATCTCTTTTTTACTTTGGCAGTACATTATCTTAGGGTATGTAACTACTGGTGCTTTAAAGGCAAGTGAGAGGGCTTTAATATCATAGACAATACTTGTGACTTCTATTGTATCCGTGATAGTAAAATCCTCTTCATAAGTGAATGGTACACATAGGTACTGTTGTAGTCCTAACTTGATGTTACTTATCCAATAGTATTGGCTTGGTGAAGTGATATATCCCTCTATAGCATAGATGAGTATTATCTTTCGGTAGTTGTATCCCTGTAGTGTGTCTGTGTAGCTGGGAGTAGGTATAAGCCCTCGTACTTTGTGATAATCATCTTGGTACATCTTTATACCTATGTATGAAAGGTGCAAGGGCTTAAATGTCATTTATATTTAGTACCTAACTGTCTCTATCTTCATCACGTCTATGTTTAGGCTTATACTTCTCTCGATGGTCGTATTCGGGATATACTTCTAAGAGTTTGTTTCGCATACGGCTAACTGCTACGCTTTGACTGATAGCTTCTTGTGACAAGTCCTCTACTTTTGTGCCGTTGTGTAGTTCACTTAGGTACTCTTTTATTATTGCAGGATTGCCATTATCTCCACCAAATAGTTTTGGGTTACTGTCTATCTTTTTTAATGTCCATTCTCTAAATACTTGTAAATCCATAACTCATATTTCCTTTATGGTTTTAATGCCTATTTAGGCTAAATTTTGACATGGATATAGTCTTGCTATGTAGCTATACCTTAAATGCGTTCATGGCTTGTTTTTGTGGCTTATTTAAGAGAATATGAAGAGAGAGGGTAGTAAAATTAGAGTGCTTATACACTAACCTACTACCTCATCATTTATCTATCTCTTTTTATCTGTTGAGGTTCTACATATCACACCCCCTTAATATAGTTGGCATTATGCTGTCTTGATAGTCTGACTTAAAAACTCAGCTACATCTATGATATTAAATACCACTTTGGCATTTTTGGCAGTTCCTAACTTCTTGTAGTTTGGTATGCCGTAACCTTTTGCTATATAGCCGTCTATCGTACTGTAGCTTATGCCTAACTCTGTAGCCATTTCTCTTTTTGATAATGTAGATTTCTTGTATCGTGTCTGTAGGTCTTGGTAGATTAATTCTTGTTGTTGGTTCATGTTATGCCTTTCTTTGGGTTAGATGGCACAATTTTAGAAGAATATGTGGAACTTGTCTAACCACCTACTCACAATTTATTTCGGGTAGCTGGTTTAAATTAAATTGTATCTACAAGTTGTTTTTTATGTGGACTATGTGATTTTAGATTGTATTTAATGATTATGATATCAAGTATAGTAGTTAGTTCTCGTTTGGTTTCGACTTCAACATAATAATATTTATGCTTTGGAAAAAGTGCAAAGCTTTTATTTGTTAAATCAGTTTTCAAATCATTTGTAATCTGTAATAAACCTTGAATAGATTTAAGTGTTTCTCTCTTACCCTTATCATCTTCTAAACTAAGTGACATTTCCAAATATTTATCTTCATTAACTGCAAGTTCTACAGGTAAATATGCGAACTTGTCTAAAAGCATTAATTCAAATTTTTCTATAACTCCAATATTTTTTTTGATTTCTTTCCCTGCTTCATTTCTTATTAACATAAAATCTTTTGTTTTTTTCCGAATATGATTTGCCGAATAACTAATAATCCATGGCAATATCATATTATCAATAATCTCCTTTTTATCTTCCAAGGGAATACTATTTAAAAAGTCTCCATATATTTCAAAACTTTCTAATATCTTATAGGCAGTTCTTACGGCTTCTCTTTCTATAAGTGGTGTACATTCTTCATGAAACTCCTCTTCATCATCTTTGTATAAAGTCTTAAAGCCATCAGTATAGGATTTACCTGCAGGTTCAATCAAAATATATGTTTGCTCATCAAGAACTTCTCTTAAGATATTTGCAAAAGACTTACATTTTCCATCACTCATCTATACAACTCCCTTACCGCATCTTTACCGCTACTCGGTGCTAATTTTGCATATCTCATAGTCATATTTATATCACTATGGTTCATCAGCTCTTTAATGTTAAATATCGGTACACCGTTAATAGCTAAATGACTTGCGAATGTATGCCTAAGCGTATGTACTACAGTTCTGTTTTTTGTGTCGTTGGTTTTTAGCCCTTTATTGAAGTTATCATCAAGTATCTTTTTAAGATGTCGTGTAAGTGTCCGTGTAGGCTTTTTGGTAGTATCTCCACCCACTAAGTAAGCGTTAGTAGTTAAACACTTTAAATAGCCGTTGAGGTACGCTATAAGGTCATCAGATAAAAAGCCTTGATAAGTTTTATTGGTTTTAAAGTCTTTGAGTGTCACCGTGCCATCTTCAAGCTTGATGTCTTTCTTTTGTATGTGTAAAATAGTTTCAAGCCGTCCACCAGTAGTAAGTGAGAGTTTAACAAATAGCGTTAAATCCTCTTTGGTACTGTTGGTAAATGTTTCCTCATTGTCTATGGCTTTGTATAGAGTCTTTATTTCTTTGGTACTTAAGTATCGCTCTCTTGCATTGTCTATCTTAATAGCTTTTAGCTTCTTTGACTTGATAGGGTTCGCACCATTATAAAGCCCCTCTTCTGTAGCAAAGTTAAAAAGTGTACCTATAAAACTAATATAAGAGTTAATCGTACTTCCTGCTCTGTCTTTATCCAATAGGGTTTTCCTGTAGGCTACTATCTTATCGGTGGTGATGTCGTGCAAGTCCATATCCCCAAATACTTTTTTAATACCTGCCTTGTACTTCTGCTCTGTTCGTATGATGTCTTTACTCTCACTCTCTTTGATAGCTTTGTACTTTTGAAATATATCATCAAGGCTTATGTAGTCCTTTTTTAATCGCTCTTTTAACCGTGGTGGTAACTCTCCATTTTTAGCAAGTAGTATAAACTCTGTACGCTTCTCATTACAGTAAGCTTCTCTTATGCCCTCGGAGTATTTACCAATAGTTACTAAGCGTTCTTTGTTCTCATGGTCACGGTAACGAACTACATATACTTTATCAATGATTTTAGTATCAATATTACCCTTATCATCTATAGTAATTTGCTGTATTTCCTTGTAAAATATGCCCTCTTTTCGTGTTTTTATCTTCTTAGAGAGAGTTTTTATCTTAGTAGTGGTCTGCATTGTACGTTATACCTTTAAAGTTTATGTCTTTCTAAGTCCGCATTTAGTCCGTGGTATATCAAAAAACCTTACTTTATTATAGGTAACTTTGGGTATTATTAAACTTAATTAAGCCTCGTATTTAAGGGCATTAGATGATATTTAGTGAAACTTTAAGAAACTAAGCAAAATGTATCCTATCTAATCCCTTCCTCTCAGCCAGTTAAAATTCTCTTTTAAAAACACTTATTCCTATCATTTTAAAATCCAAAGTAATTTATAGTATACTAAGCCCAATATTTACATGACAAGGTAACACAATGAAAAAAC
>Ga0256843_1001919_pt1 | contig 15734 bp, 17 predicted proteins | sample AlvinellametaG_FD_191572 | JGI IMG/M metagenome (GOLD analysis project Ga0256843, IMG submission 191572) | Pompeii worm associated microbial communities from hydrothermal vent at the East Pacific Rise, Pacific Ocean - Alvinella | ecosystem: Host-associated > Annelida > Integument > Unclassified ... | reverse complement strand
AAGAGATCTTGATTATCAAAACACAAAACTAAGAGCGAGTGAAGCACTCTTTGGTGATGCTATGAAGAGTAAACTCTCACCTGTTATAGTACAAGCAAAAGATGAAAATCAGCTCATAGAGAGGCTCTCTTTACTGAAGCAGAGGGCTCCATCTACACTTTCCTTAGCCTCCTTTGTTCTTACAAAAGAGCAGTGTGAAGCAAAAAAAGCACAGTTGCAAAATTATGATTTTTCAGCATTACAAAAAAGTGTTGTACAGGAGGCACAGAGTGTTGGTTTTAAAAAGGGGTATTTCCATGATGCGTATAGTTTTGCACAAAGAGATCTTAACTGCACACTTCCACCCTTGCAGATCTTTGAATCACTCTCTCTTTCTACATACAAAACTAAAGATCTAGTGTATAGTGTTGCATTGATAGCAAAGAGGGAGAAAGGTGTTGTCGAAAATCTCTCATTTGTGGAAGATCTCAATGTAAAAAAGATCTTTCAACGTAGTTCAGAGGCTATGTATGATGCTCTTGTAGTCTATGGAGGTGTGGTGCTTGGTGTTGTTTTTATACTTCTGCTTGTAAGTGTGAAGGAGCATTTTGTGTTTGCACTTAACTATATACTTTTTCCATCGGCATTGAGTATAGCGGTTATAACAACACTCGGTAGTGTTAATATTATGCATCTTTTTTCATTGATTATTTTAGTGGCTATTGGCATAGATTATGGGATCTATATGAGTAACTCTACACAGCAAGAGAGTACAATGCTTGCCATAAAATACTCTCTTTTGAGTACATTTGGTGCATTTGGTGTGTTAGTATTTAGTTCCATAGTGGCACTTAACTCCATAGGTTTAGTCATAACATTAGGATGTGGTGCAATATATATTTTAATAAAGGTGATGCGATGATTTTTGAGTATATAGATGCACAAAATAAACGTGAGACTATCTCTATAACTAAAGAGTATGTAAGTCAAAAGCGTTGGATATATCTTCAAACAGGATCAAAACTAGAGTTTATTAAGGAGTTTTTACCTCGTTATAACAGTCAAGAGAGGTTAGTTCTTTTTGATGCAAACCATAAACAACTTTTAGATTTTTACAATGCAAATGATATTAACAAGATAGAGGGTATAGAGCAACTCCCACAAGATATGAAACTGCTCTTTTTTACTTCAGGAAGTAGTGGTTTCCCAGTGGGTGCATTTAAAACGAGATCTAACTTAGAGAGTGAGGTTCAAAGTCTTAAAAAAATAGTAGCACAACGCACTGTTAAAAAAGTGATAGTTACTGTTCCATTTGTACATATTTACGGTATTTTAGCAGGTTTACTTCTTCCTTTGGCTCTTGGAGATATAAAGCTTGTCGTAAAGGAAGATTTTTTGCCATATGAACTTTTAGAAGAGGCAAAAGAGCCTGACTCTTTAGTTGTTACCACACCAGTTTTTATCAAAGCACTTGCAAAACTTCCAGAGAGTGAGTCTCTTGGTAATACACTTTTTATCTCCTCAACTGCACCGCTTTCACAAGAGGATGTCGCACTTTTTTGTCAAAAATATGAAACAGATATAATACAACTTTTTGGTTCAACAGAAACAGGTGGTATAGCATATAAACGTAACACATCACTAGAGTGGACACCTCTTGATGGTGTAGAGGTTGCAACGCAAAGTGATAAGCTTAATGTTCGTTCACCATTTGTTTCAAATTATCTTCTTAAGGAGACACTACAAAGAGTTGTTTTGCCTTACCAAACAGAGGATATTGTTGAGGTACAGGAGGGTAGGTTTCAGCTCATAGGAAGAAGTAACAAACTCATAAAAATAGCGGGTAAAAGGATCTCCGCACTGCAAATAGAGAAGATTTTAGAGGAGATTGCAGAGATTCAAAAAGCGATAGTTGAACTTGTTTATAAAAAAGAGCTCCTAAGAAGTGAGCAGATTGTCATAACACTAGAGGCTACAAAAAAGGTAGAAAAAAGAGTTATCAAAGAGAAGATAGCTCAATACTATGGTATCATAACAATACCATTTAACCTAAAGTATGTAGAGCAAATCAACTACTCAGCCATGGGCAAAAAAGTGATATTTTAAAATCAAAAAAGGATAAAAATGATAACAGTAAACGATGTAAAACAGAAGATTATTGAAGGTTTAAACCTAGAAGATATAGAACTAGATGAGATCGAAGATGATATGGCTCTTTTTGGTGATGATGGTTTAGGACTTGATTCGGTAGATGCGATAGAGTTGACACTTGTTTTAGAAAAGGAGTTTGGAGTAAAGATAACAAATATGGCAGATGCTGAGAGTATTTTTGCTTCAGCTGCATCTCTTACAAACTACATAAATGAACAAAAAAATAGTTAACAATGCAAGAGATTAAACTTCCTCACCTTGCTCCTGTTAAGTTTGCACAAAGGGTACTTTTTAAAGATGAAAAAGCTGCAAGAGTCTCTTTAGAGTTTCCTCAACTTCCAACACTCTCTATGATGGTAGAAGCATCTGCTCAAAGTAGTGCAGCATTTAGAGTAAATGACAAAGAGAGTGCATACTTAGTGAGCTTAAAGGGTATTAAACTTTTACAAGAGCCTAAAAAACAATCTTTAGAGGTGGAAGTAGTAGATGCACACAGACTCGATAAGATGCGTTATGTAGAGTTTCGTGTGTTTGAAGATGAGTCTGTTTTAGCTACTGGTACACTTGTTATAGCGGTACAGTAGATGTATTATGACATAATCATTAAGTACTTCTACTTTGAGCAACGCCACTTACAAAAAAAGATAGCATAAAAAGGAGAAGAGAATGTTTGATGGACTCTATGAGATTATTTCAAAAGATGAAGAGAGTGCGGTAATAAAGTTGAGTAATAAAAAGCACCCAATCTTTAAAGCACACTTTCCAATGCACCCTGTTTTACCAGGATTTGTGCATTTTGAGATTGTATCTGATATATTTGATATGCCGATAACAGCTATTAAAAAAGCAAAATTTATGGCGTTAGTTTTACCAAAACAGACACTTCGTTATGAGAAAAAAGGGAGCAAGTTTCGTGTTTTTCGTAACGATGAAGAGGTAGCAAGTTTTAGCCTATGAAGTTACCAGTTGTCATACCTGTATATAACTCTCCATATATCTATGAAGTCATAGTAGATCTGTATCGTTTAGGGTACAAGATTATAGTTGTAGATGATGGTTCTACTCAGAGTATAAAGTGTTCCCTTGAGGGTGTAGAGGTGATAACCCATGAGCGAAATATGGGTAAAGGTGAAGCGATACTCACAGGAGCAAAACGTGTGCAAACGTTAGGTTATGATGCGTTTGTAACTTTTGATGGTGATAAACAGCATCTTAGTTCAGAGATAGCAAAATTACTAAAAGAGTATCAAGAAGATACAATAGTTATAGGGAACCGTGATTTTAGTGGAGAAAATGTACCAGATAGCTCAAAATTTGGTAGAAAGTTTAGTAACTTTTGGGTTTTTTTAGAAACATTTTACAAACTAGGAGATACACAAAGTGGATTTCGAATATATCCGATTTCTATACTTGAGTTACATATTAAAAATCGACGTTTTGATTTTGAAATAGAGGTTTTAGCACTCCATGCGTACAAAGGTAAAAAGATAGTAGATGTTGAGGTGGCTTGTTACTACCCACCACAGGAGGAGCGAGTTTCACACTTTGATAAGGTAAAAGACAACATACGTCTTACAAAGGTACATACACGCCTTATGATAGAGCGTTATCTTTTTTTAAGAGGTTGGTTATGGCAGTAAAACAGTATGGATCTGCTTTGGGACATAAAGTAATACTTACAATCTACAAACTTTTTGGATACAGGTTTGTCTCTTTTATATTGAAGTTTATTGCATTTTACTATGCACTTTTTACACCCTCTGTAAGAGCATCTTTACAAAGTTTCTATGATGGAATTGCAAAGGAGCTTACTTTTAGAACTTACTATGAACATATACTCTCTTTTGCCCACTCTATATTTGATCGTTTTATCTCTCGCATAGCACCAGAAGAGCTCTCCTTTGAGAGAGAGAATCGTGAGGCTTTTATGGGGCTTAAAGAGGGAGGTGTTGTACTACTCTCTCATGTTGGAGGTTGGGCAACTGCTGCACACTCTTTAAAAGCTGAAATTCCACCCATGCATATAGTGATGCGTGAAGCGCAGCAAGAGAAGATCAAGCGTTTAGAACGAGAAAAGAAGCGCGTAAATGAGGGTGGTGTTAAGATTATTGATCTTAATGATGGTGCCATAGCTGCAAATATACAGATAGCAAATGCTTTAATGAACAAAGAAGTTATTGCTATGATGACCGACAGAGTCATAGATGAACGTAAAAAGATTGAGGTAGAGTTTTTAGGGAGAAAAGTTTTTATTAATCAAAACCCTTTTGAGATTGCACACCGTTTTCATAAGAAACTTGTTGCAACTTTTGTAGTGAGTATTGGCGTTGCAAAATATAAACTTATATTTAGAGAGATAGATGTAGCAGAAAAAAGTTTACAAGAGGTTGCTCAAGCGTATATGAGTATTTTAGAAGATATAATAAAAGTCTATCCAAATCAATGGTATAATTTTTATGATTTTTTTAATCATAGCAATAGTAAGGAAGAGAAGTAGTATGGTAATTAGTAATGCAGAAGTGAAGTATGAAGATTTTTTACATGATAGTAGTGTAAAATTAGATGATAGCCAAGAGTTTATAGATTTTATAAATGCAGGGCATGATTTTCTTATAGAAAATATTCGTCAAGGTCGCCCTATATATGGTGTAACAACTGGTTATGGTGAAGCTGGACAAAACTATGCTGCATTTGAGGAAGCACAAGAGTTACAAAAAAATCTTTTTAGTTTTCATGGGTGCGGTGTAGGAGAGTTTCTTTCACCTGAAGTTTCTCGTATTATGATTACTATTCGTATGATCAGTCTCTCTAAGGGTAAAAGTGGAGTAAGTTATGATCTCTTAAAACGTTTTGAGATGCTTTTAGAGAAGAAGCTCTACCCTGTTATACCATCGCAAGGTTCAGTTGGTGCGAGTGGTGATCTTACACCCCTTTCTTATATCGCTGCTGTTATAGCAGGTGAGCGTGAAGTTTATTATAATGGTGAGATTCGTTCAACTGAGGAGGTTTACAAAGAGTTAGGCATAGAGCCATACACTTTTAAACCTAAAGAGGCTTTAGGAATTATGAACGGAACAGCTGCAATGAGTGCTATCGCTATCGATGCTATTGCAAAGTTTGAAACTATTTTAGCAACTACGGAGAGTTTTGTTGCGTCTATATTTGAACTTCTTTTATGCGATACAACGCCTTTAGAGCCATTTGTACATGAGTCAAAACCGTTTGATGGACAGAAGCAGACTGCTGCAAATATCTTAGCAAAGTGTGAAGCTTCAAAACTTACACATGAAGCATTTGGACGTTATGATCAGTTTCACCTTGAAGCGGAACAAAATATTCAAGACAGATACTCGATTCGCTGTTCACCACAAGTTTTAGGTGTGGTACATGAAAATCTAGCTATCGCAAAAAGATGGATAGAGACGGAGATAAATGGTGTAAATGACAACCCACTCATAGACCACATAGGAAGAAAGATCTACACATCTGGTAACTTCTATGGTGGATTTGTCTGTCACGCTATGGATACTATGCGTATCTGTGTTGGAAATGTTGCAGATCTGCTTGATAAAGAGTTTGGACTCTTAGTAGATCATAAGTTTAACAAAGGTTTAGGTGAATCACTCAAAATCAACAAAAAATCAACACATCATGGTTTTAAAGCGATGCAGATTACTCTAAGTTCACTTACGGCAGATGTTATTATGAATACTACTCCAGCATCTCTTAACTCTCGTCCAACAGAGTCTTTTAACCAAGATAAAGTAAGTATGGGAACAACAGCAGCACTTCACTTTGCAAAGCAACTTCCAGATCTTACAAATATGCTAAGTATAGCTATTATAGGTATGGCGCAAGCGGTTGATTTAAGAGGAAAAGAGCAGTGTTCACCATTTTTACAAGCAAACTATGAAAAGATAAGAGCTGAGGTTGATGCACTAGAGTTTGACAGACGTATGGATACAGATATTAAAAAAGTACATCAGATGATACTTAGTGGAGCGTTTGCATAATGAAAAAAGTTTTAGTAACAGGTGCGACAGGTGCTATTGGTGAAGCGTGTGTAAGATACTTTCATAATAATGGCTACTTTGTTTATATCAACTACCGTTCTAACAAGGCAAAAGCTGAAGAGTTAAGTGCAGAACTTGAAAATTCAGAGATACTAGGGTTTGACATAGCGGACAAAGAGGCAGTACGTAGTGCTTTAGAATCTTTAGAGTTAGATGTTTTAGTAAACAATGCAGGTATCACAAAAGATAATCTTTTCTTCTTTATGAGTGATGAGGAGTGGGGTGATGTGATAGATACATCTGTAAATGGTACATACTATGTGACAAAAGCAGTCCTTAAAAATATGATAGCAAACAAACGTGGTTCTATTATTAATGTAGCATCGATCTCTGGGCTTGTAGGTAATGCAGGGCAAACAAACTACTCAGCTGCAAAGGGTGCAATGATAGCGTTTACAAAAGCACTCTCAGCAGAGGTTGCACGTTATAAGATCCGTGTAAATGCAGTAGCACCAGGTCTTATAGAGTCTGAGATGACAAAAGATCTACCACTTAAAGAGATGAAAAAAGCTATACCTCTTCGTCGTATAGGAAAGGCGGATGATGTAGCAGAGACTGTTTTCTTTTTAGGTGATAAAGCTTCTTATATTACAGGTGAGACTATCAACATCAGTGGTGGTATGGTGAGATGAAAATTGCGATCATAGGAGGAGGTTTAAGCGGGTTACTTTGTGCTGTGATGCTAGAGCAACGCGGTTACTCTCCTACTATCTATGAACGCTTACCAAAACTTGGTGGTGTGCTAGACTCTTTTAAGCGTAAAAAAGTACTTTTTGACATAGGTTTTCACTACTCAGGAGCATTAGCAAAGGGGCAGTACCTTTACAACTCTATGCAAGATATAGCACTTTTAGAGAGGTTAAAGCTTGAGAGTTATGAGGGTGCGTTTGATACACTCTACATAGATGATAGAGTCTTTAGTATTCCAAACAGCTCAAAGGGTTTTAAAGAGTCTTTGCAAAAAGAGTTTCCTTATGAGGCTCAAAATATAGAGAACTTCTTTACAAAGTGTTATGAGGTGAGTAGTATAAGCTCACAACCAGAAGATTTTGTAAAGATAGATTCACGAAGTTTACACGATCTACTAAAAGATATAGAAGATGAAACACTTAAAAAGATATTTCTTCACTTTACTATCTTTTACTCAACTGCACTCTATGAAGAGGCATCGTTTGACTTTTATGCAAAGATCTTTATAAATATGCTTGATGGTACAAGAAAAGTTGAAGGTGGTGGTGGAGCTATCATTGATGGACTCAAATCTCTTCTAAAAAATACTACTATACATAAACGCGCAGAGGTTACAAAACTTTTTCAAACGCAAGAGGGTATAAAAGCTTTAGAGGTTGGTGGAGAGAGAGTAGAGTATGATGCCGTTATATCTACGGTGCATCCTAAAGTAACTATGGCTATGTTAGAAGGGCTTGATAAGAAACAAACACGCTATAAAAAGCATATAGACTCACTTGAAGAGTCACCATCATTTTTCTCACTGTTTTGTCTCATAGATGCAAAGATAGAGCAAAACCTCTACTTCTATGAAGATGAGTTTATATCTGTTTTACCATCTCGTATGCACGATGGTAAAACAGTAGCGACCATCTTAGCTGGGAGCTACTTTAGTGAGTATGAAAACCTTTCAAAAGAGGAGTATAAACTCAAAAAAGAGCAGGAGTGCAACTACCACTTAGAGCGAGTAAAAAAGCTTTATAATTTTGAGAACATAGAGATACTAGATAGCTCAACACCTATGACAAAACAGCACTACTCTAATGGTGTAGAGGGGAGTATTTATGGTGTTATGTGTTCTGCAAAACAAAAAAGTCTCTCTGTTGTGATGCCAAGAACACGAGTAGATAACCTCTACTTTGCAGGGGAAAATATACTAGCACCTGGTCTTATAGGTGCATTTTTAGGTGCAGAGATCTTGATGAACTACTTTAAAACTAAAGAAAACTAAGGAGAAGATATGAGACGAGTTGTTATTACAGGTGTTGGACTAAATTCACCTCTTGGAAACTCTTATGAGGAGCTTTATGAGGCTTTAAAAAACTCAGAGTGTGGTATAGAGTATATAAAAGAGTGGGATAACATAGCAAACCTAAGTACAAAAGTAGCAGGCGTAGTAAAAGATGTAGATCTCAAGTCGATTCCTAGAAAGTTTCGTCGCTCTATGGGAAGAGTGGCACAACTCAGTGCTATCTCAACTTCACAAGCTATCGAAGATGCAAATCTCTCACAAGAGCTACTTAGTTCAAAACATTGTGGTTTAGCATTTGGTTCTACTATGGGTGGTAATGAGACGATGTTTGAGTATGTTCCAGAGGTAAAAGAAAATATGAGCTTTCGTGGACAAAACTCTATGGCATTTTTAAAGATGATGAGTCATACAGTAGCAGCAAATCTTGCTCAGATGTTTGGAATCAAGGGTCGTAACATACCAACATGTTCTGCGTGTACTTCCTCTTCTCAAGCGGTTGGTGCTGGGTATGAGAGTATCAAGTATGGTATGAGTGATATTATGATATGTGGAGGAAGTGAGGAGCATCACTACCTTTCAGCAGGTGTTTTTGATGTGATGGCAGCGGCTACTTCAAAGTATAACGATACTCCAAAAGAGGCATCTCGTCCATTTGATGAGAGTCGTGATGGTTTGGTTGTAAGTGAGGGAAGTGGTGCGTTAGTACTTGAAGAGTTAGAACATGCTCTTGCTCGTGGTGCAAAGATCTATGGTGAGATTATAGGATATGCAACAAGTTGTGATGGTTCACACATAACAACACCTTCAAAAGAGGGTATGGAGCATGTTATGAGAACATCGCTTGAAGATGCACAGATAACACCAGAGGTTGTAGAGTATGTAAACGCACATGCAACAGCTACTGCTCGTGGTGACATAGCAGAATCACACGCAACATATGCAGTCTTCGGTTCAAAGACACCAGTAAGTAGTACAAAGGGTCACATGGGACACCTTCTTGGTGGTTGTGGAGCGGTTGAGAGTATTATCTGTCTTATTGCGTTAAATAAATCTTTTCTTCCTCGTACACTTAACTTTAAAACACTTGATCCAGAATGTGCCGAGATAAATGTTCTTGCAGATAATGTAGAAAAAGAGAGTGAAGTAGTTATGAGTAATAACTTTGCATTTGGTGGTATCAACACATCGCTTATATTTAAAAAATATATATCGTAAATATGCACGACATAATCTTTGTAAATCCACCTTATGAGCAGGTCTCTGAGGGAACGGATTACCTCAAACATATTACAAACCGTTCTCCCTCCATAGGACTTCTTCTTCTTGCTGCAAAAGCACGTGAGATAGGCTACAATCCTATGATAATAGAGAGTGATTTAGAGGGGTTGACTCCTCAAAGAGTTGCTCAGATTGTAGTTGAGCAAAACCCTAAGTTTTTAGGTATAACACTCTTTACAGTTGGTGTTTTTAACGCCTCTATTATCGCAAAGATTGTACGAGAGAAAAATCCAAACATAGTCATACTTGTCGGTGGACCACATATATCTTCTATGGGTTATGAAACTATGGAGAAGTTTTTAGAGTTTGATGTAAGCGTTATTCATGAGGGAGAGCTTATACTTGAAAATCTTCTCTACTCCATAGAGAATAATCAGCCTTTAAGTGAAGTGAAAGGGATTATGTATAGAGATGAAAGTGGTAGTATAAAACGAACACCACCACCGCCAAATATAGATGATCTTGATGCACTTCCTATGCCAGCATGGGATCTTTTACCAAACTTTCCAGATGCTTATCTTCCTGCTATTTATGATTATCCTCGTGCACCAGTTGCTACATATTCAGCATCGCGTGGGTGTCCATTTCTCTGTGAGTTTTGTGATACTTCTACATTTGGTGGAAAGATTCGCTACAACTCTCCACAACATGTTTATAACACTATGAAGCATCTTAGTGAGAAATATGGAGTGAAGCATCTTCAGTTTGTAGATGATCTTTTTGTGGCACATAATCAAAGAGTTCAAGAGTTTAGCAGACTTCTCATAGCTAACCCCATAGATATGACTTGGAGTTGTACCGCTCGGGTAAATACTGTAAAACCAGATACTCTTAAACTTATGAAAGAAGCGGGATGCTGGGAGATAAGTTTTGGACTAGAGAGTGGCTCAGACTTTTTACTAGATGAGATGAAAAAATCGCAAAAGGTATCAACAGCAAAACAAGCAGTTGAATGGACACATGCAGCGGGGATCCGTGTAAAAGGTCTTTTTATGTTAGGTTACCCTGGTGAGACACAAGAGAGTATAGAGCTTACAAAAGAGTTCGTACAGAGTGTGCCTCTTACAACGATGAACCTCTCAAAATTTACGCCATACCCAGGTTCTCCCATATATAAAAAACTGTATGGAACATCTATACGTGAAGAGGATTGGGATAGACTTAATGGTATGAACTTTGTCTATCAAGCAGAGGGTTTTAGTGAAGAGGAGTTAGATAAACACTATCAAGAGATTATTAAGTCTTTTTATAAACGCCCACAGATTATGTGGTACTATACAAAGATGTCACTCTCTAACCCAACACACCTTATAAGGCTTACAAAGTTTGGTTTAGGATTTTTACGTTCTAAGTTTGGTTTGAAAAGTTAAGTTTTAAGATTTTATAGGTAAAAATATATTATAATGCATAGTAAATTTGAAGATAGTAAGGGAAAAGTTTTGGTAACACAAGAAGAAGTATATGAAAAGATAAAAGCTGTTTTGGTAGATGAATTTGAAGTAGAAGCAGATGATATAACGATGGAATCAAATCTTTTTACTGACCTAGAACTAGATAGTCTTGATGCAATAGACTTGATGGTAACACTTGACAAAGAGCTTGGTGTTGAGATAAAAACAGAGGAGATGCAAGATATGCGTACAATTGAAGATGTATGTAAGTTTGTTCTCTCTTCTATTTCTGCAAATGAGTAGTTTACTAACACTACTCTTTGCACCCTCTTTCCTTTTTTTAACTCACTATTTTGCACTTAAACAGGTAGTATTTACCTATATAATTCTTTCACTTTTTTTAGTCGTTTATGCGTTGATTCGTAAAAAAAAGCTTGAAGATTTTGTGGTACTGAGTATCTATTTTGTATTATTGAGTTTTGCATATTTTTATGAGAGTGTGCAGGTGGTAAAGTTTATACCAGTTTTTACAACGATGGCATTTTTTACACTTTTTGCAGAAGCAGCACTTCATAAAAAAGAGCTTATATTGCAACTTACACAGAAGTTTTATAAAAAAGATCTCTCTTTGGCTGAGAGGGAGTATTTAAAAGCTGGAGATCGCTATTGGGCGGGTTCAATACTGCTTTATATGTTTTTACAAATAGCATTAACACTTTATGCAACAGATACACTATGGGCTCTATATAGCTCCTTTGGTTGGTATCTATATTTTCTTGTAGTCTTAGCATTACAAATAGTGTATGGGAGATTGTATGCAATTAAAATGTCTGCTTAGTGTATATGCATTTTTTCTCTTTTGGGGAACGATAGGACTTTTTGTCTTTCCCTCTCTTGGTATCTACTTTTTAGTCTATTTTTTTGCAAAGTATCCACAGGATTACTTTCAGTTTCTTTCATCTGTTATCTATAAAATCTTTTTTAAACTTCTACCTGTGGTGGAGCTAGATATAGAGAAAAAAGAGCTCATCGATGGAGCTATCTATATTTCAACGCATCAATCTAATATAGACTACCCAATACTTGGTTCTTTTATAAAGCACTATTTAACTGTTACAAATCTAAATTTCACTCGTATTCCTTTTGCATCATATGTGGGAAAACTTATAGGAGCAAGAGCATTAAATAAAGATAATCTTGGTGAGATAGCAAAGATGTATCAAGAGTTAGAAGATATACTCAACGACAATAGGAATGTTATTATATTTCCTGAGGGAACGCGTGGTGATGGTAAGCGACTCAAACCTTTTAAAAAGGGAGCATTTCGTTTAGCTATGAGAACAAATAAGCCAATAGTCCCTATTCAAATAGATGGTTCAGCAAAGATCTTAGCAAAGGGTGATCCATGTTTTAAAACACTCTCAAAAACAAAAGTTTCTGTACGTATTTTAGATCCTATCTATCCAAAAGATTTTAAAGATGAGCAAGAGATGTTAAACTATGCTATGAAAATCTTACAATACAACTAAAAAAACTTTTTTTTAAATCTTAAATGGTATAATCGCGTAACTATTTACAGATAAAAGGTTTATTATGGCTCAAACTATAACTGAAAAAATATTTTCTGAACATGTCGGTCGTGAAGTGTATGCGGGTGAGATTATTCGCTCAAATATCGATATGGTGATCGGAAATGACATCACAACTCCTATCTCAATCAAAGCATTTGAAGATAGTGGAGCAGAGTCTTTAGCAAATCCTGATGGATTCTCTATTGTACTTGATCACTTCATACCTGCAAAAGATATAGCAAGTGCAAACCAAGCACGTATTAGTCGTGATTTTGCAAAAAAACACAATCTTAAAAACTTTTTTGATGAGAAAGATATGGGAATCGAGCACGCTCTTTTACCAGAAAAAGGGCTTGTTGTACCAGGTGATGTAATCATCGGTGCAGACTCTCACACATGTACTCACGGTGCGCTTGGAGCATTCTCAACAGGTATGGGTTCAACTGACCTTGCATTTGCGATGATTACGGGTGGAAACTGGTTTAAAGTTCCTGAGTCTATCAAAGTAAATCTTAGTGGAAAACCAGGTGAGCACACAACTGGTAAAGATATAATCTTAGAGATTATTCGTATGATAGGTGTTGATGGTGCACTTTATAGAACGCTAGAGTTTACAGGTTCGACTATTCCTCATTTAAGTATGGATGATAGATTCTCTATGTGTAATATGGCGATAGAAGCTGGAGCAAAAAGTGGAATCGTAGCTTACGATGAGGTAACAGCAGAGTTCTTAGCAGACAAAGATCTTGCACGTGAACCTCGTATTCACCAAAGCGATGCAGATGCTTCTTATGTTATGACACTTGATATAGATGTGGCAAACCTTGAACCTGTTATAGCATACCCATTTTTACCATCAAATGGTCACAGCATCTCTCAAGCAGTAGCTGATAAGATCAAAATAGACCAAGCTTTCATAGGAAGCTGTACAAATGGTCGTTTAGGTGACTTAAAGATCGCTGCTGAGATTTTAAAGGGTAAAAAGGTGCATCCAGACGTACGTCTGATCGTAACGCCAGGTACACAAAAGATACTCAAAGAGGCTTATAAACTAGGTTATATGGATATAATCATAGATGCAGGTGGCGTTGTTTCTAACCCGACTTGCGGTGCTTGTTTAGGTGGTTATATGGGGATCTTAGGTGATGGTGAGGTTGCAGTTTCAACAACAAACAGAAACTTTGTTGGTCGTATGGGAAGCCGTGACTCTAAAGTTTACTTAGCAAATTCAGCGGTTGCAGCTATAAGTGCGATTACAGGCTATATAAGCGACCCTAGATCGTAAAACTCACTAATTTATCATTTACTCTTGTTATAGTTATAGAGATAAAACTATAACAAGGAAAATGATGAAAAGATTAGTATCTATCTCTGCACTTTTAGCAGCATCTTTAGCGATGGCTCAATCTTCTGTGGAGTTAACACCACAGATAGGATACAATGTAGCAGAAAAAAACTTACATTTAAAAAATTATAAAGTATATGGTGGAGAGATTCAATACAATGGATTTGATTTTGCTCTTAAACCAGAATTTACATACTACTACTCTTTAACAGACTATGAAGATAATTTTGAAAACTATGTTGATAATGCAGATACAAATGTAAAGCGTTTCGCCCTTAATGGTGTATATGAATGGGAAAATGTAAAAAATGTTACGCCTTTAGCAAAAGTTGGTATTGGTTATGAAACTATGGATAGCGCTTATGGTGGAAATAGTGCTCATAGTGGTTTTGTAGATGCAGGTGTTGGTGCTAAATATCCATTTAACGATTTTGTAGCTTTAAAATTAGAAGCTATCTATATGCTCAAACACAACGATGCAAGATATGACAACAATCTTCTTCTTATGCTAGGTTTAAACTTTACAATAGATGGTAGTACACAAAAAGCTGCTCCTGCTCAACCAGCTAAAATAGTTCCTCCTGTTGTAAAACCTGTAAAAATAGATAATGATATAGATAAAGATGGTGTTATCAACAAACTAGATGAGTGTCCAAACACACCATTAGGTTTAAATGTAGATGCCAAAGGGTGTACAAAGATTGTTAATCTCCATTTGAACTTTAAAAGTGATTCAACAGAGTTAGCTGATGGCATAAAAAACAATACAGATGAATTTGTAAAATTTTTAAAGATTGAAAAAGAGTACAAAGTACAGATTATAGGTCATAGTGATTCTAGTGGAAACTCTAAACATAATTTAGAACTTTCAAAAAGAAGAGCTGAAGCTATAAAAAAACTTCTTGTTGCAGATGGTATAGATGCAAAAAGAATTACTACTCTTGGTAAGGGTGATACACAACCTTTAGTTTCTAATGCAACAAAAGAGGGTCGTGCTAAAAATAGACGTATTGAGGCAAACTTAATCAAATAAATAAAGGAAGTAAGTTGTATGATAGATGATGTATGTGTGATATTTGCAGGTGGAAGAAGTAGCAGAATGGGAAGAGATAAAGCTCTCTTGCCTTTTGCTGGTTACAACACCTTAACTGAGTATCAATACAGACGTCTTCAAAAGATATTTCGCTCTGTTTATATCTCTTGTAAAGATCGTTCAAAGTTTGACTTTGAAGCAGATTTTATAGAAGATATTCCAAGTCAAGAGTATGCTCCGACAAATGGTTTTTTAGCACTCTTTCAACAGTTAGAATATGAACATTTTTTTGTGCTTAGTGTAGATACACCATTTGTTACAGAGGAGGAGTTTGTAGCCCTTTTTAAAAGTGATACACAAAGAGTTGATGCCACTATTGCAAAAACAGAGAGTGGCATACAACCTATGTGTGGTATCTACCATCGTTCTTTGGAGGGGCAATTCCTTAAAAGTGCGAAAGAGGGTAATCATAAACTTACATATCTTTTACAATCATCAAAAACAAATTTTGTAGATCTTTCTTCTGAGAGATTTATGAACTTAAATTATGAAGATCAATATAAAAAAGCTTTACAACAAATAAAAAAGGAAAAAATATGAAAAAAATAGTTTTAATTCCCGCACTGTTAACAGCATCTTTACTGTTTGCTCAATCAAGTGTAGAGGTAACACCTTTAGCAGGGTATGATATGGTAGATGAAGATACAGGTTTTGATAATGCTGTTACATATGGAGCAGAGTTACAATATAACGGTTTCGCTTCAGCGATCAAACCTGAACTTTCATTTTTTTATGCAGCTCCTGAATTAGATTCAGATGCAAGTGATTTAGATTTTACTAAATTAAGTGCAAACTTAAATGGTGTTTATGAGTTTAGAAGACAGAGTATTTTTACACCTTTACTTAAAGCTGGTATTGGTGGAACATACTTA
>Ga0256843_1001918_pt1 | contig 15752 bp, 10 predicted proteins | sample AlvinellametaG_FD_191572 | JGI IMG/M metagenome (GOLD analysis project Ga0256843, IMG submission 191572) | Pompeii worm associated microbial communities from hydrothermal vent at the East Pacific Rise, Pacific Ocean - Alvinella | ecosystem: Host-associated > Annelida > Integument > Unclassified ... | reverse complement strand
CTCCCTATATTTGTTTCTGTTAACTCTTTCCCACTTAGTAGAGCCAACTAATAGTCTTCCAGCTCTTCGCTTTCCACCTTTCCACATCTCTTTTATAAGCTCAATCGGGTTTAGGTGGTGGTTTCCGTATAGAGCCTTATATTCTTTTAGTTCTGCTCTAATTTCATCTAGTTTTTCTAACTCTCTCTTTTCCTTTAACAATAGCTCCCTTAACTCATCTGTTTTTTTTCTCTCTTCAGACAATATTTTTTTAAACCCCTCTATAATGTCCATATATATCTCATCTTTTGCTAATCCATACATTTCAATTAGCAACTTGGCAGTTCTCTCGTCTATAATTCTAACGCTTTCCCTCCCCTGCGTCCACTCTAGAAGGGGCAAGCGTGGAGTTACACTCCCCTCTTCTATGTCTACTTTTATAAGCTCCTTTGGCACTATATTGTTTTTAAACCACTCTTTTATAAAGTTTGGTGTTACTTTGCTGTCTTTATTCAATATTAATACCTCCTTGTTTGCGTATTACTGTTTTTAGAGCCCTGATTTCTTGCTCTTTTTGCCTATTAGATATATCTAGGAATATGCTCTTTATTGCGTCTTTTGCCACCTCACTCAACTGCTCTGTTAGTTGTGCGTTATGTTCTGCACTCTCTGCAATATGGGCTATCATTGCCTGCCCATAGATCTGTGACGCTCCGTTTAGGCTTTTCATCTCTTCGGCTGATAGCTCAATTTGTTTTCGCATTCCCTCGAACATCTCGCCTTTAAGCTCTTCCACCTCCTGAAGTATTGACGCCCATTTATTGCGAGCTGTCTTAATCTCTTCTAAGCTAGATTTAGCCTGTTTAATATTTGCGTCCTCTATAAATCTACCTATTAAGGTGGCGTTAGCTAAAAGCTCTACTACCAAGACAAACCCAAAAAGCAACGTAGCATCGCCATCTGCTTTAGCTGTAAACTCCTTATCAATCTTCTGTAGCTCTTTTTTATACTCTCTGGTTTTTTCTGCTATTTTTGTATCTATTTGGTCTAATAGTTCTTGTTTATGGGTGATTGTATTTAGCTTGAATTGCTCCTCCTCTTTTAATGATTTTATTTGTTTTTTTGCTTCATACATACTATGCCACTCACTCTTTGTGTGTTTTTTCTTCTTAGCGTAGTTTTGAATTACCTCATCATATTCTTTTATACTATCCCTTATAGTTTTTAGGGACTCTTGCGTAATAGATATAGTCTTTTCTATTTGCTGTTTTCTGTTTTCTAGGCTATTTATTTGGTTTTGTAATTGTCTAGCTATTACACTATTTGTGTGCGTGCTGGATTGTAAGGCTTTTTCTTTCTTCTTGTTGTTATTGGTTTGGGCTTTTAATGTTACTGCCCTATAGTCAAAGTATAGCCCAGCTCCCATTAGTAGCCCCCAAATTAAAATAATAACTATCCTAGCACTTAGGGCGTTATTTTTATTAAAAAAACCAATAGATAGCTTGTGAGAGCCGTAAACAATTGCACCCCCCAGTATGCTAACAATAAACCACCTTATAAATTCTGGAATAGCGTTGTATTTTTCTGGAAGCTGGTAGGCAAAATCTAAATCAATTCCCCATATTTTCACAATAAAACTCAAAGTCATGCCAACATAAGAAACCCAAAACAGCCCCCTTATAATTTCGTTTATTCTCTGTATGGAGTGCGTCTCTTTTGCACCCTCCACTAATCTAGCATAAGCGTAGTATTCTGGAGTGCCTCTTTTTACTCCAAAAAACTTACCTATTGCGTCTATATTGTTATCTTCTAGGGACTTAAAAGCTTTTTTTGTTCGCCCCTTCATCCTGTCCATTATAGAGGGCTCTTCTTTTTTCTTTGCCCCCTCTACAAATTCTTCCTGTTCTCTCTGTTGTGTTTTGTGTTTTTGTTCGTGTTCCCAGTTCGCCCCGCCTGTTACAGTGGCGTCTGTATATGGTTGGTTTCTCCCGAATCCAAATGCCATCTCTATCCCCTTTTAATAATCTCTATAAACTAAAAAAGCCCCTCAACCTCTTGTTAAAGAGGAAGAGAGGCTTGAACTCAACTTTTTAGCTTAACTAGCTTTTTGGTAGTAGCTCTTTTAGTTTGGTTAGTGCCTCCATTTTTAAGTGGCTCATCTTCCAATTAAGGCTATTTACTCCGTGTTTTCTTAGGTTTGGAATGCTTCCTATGTTTTGGTTACTCTCCATTAGAAAATCCAAAAACTTCCAAACCGTGATTTTAGAGGCTGTGATTTTTTTAATATCCTCCGCTGTTAGACTTGGGTCGTTTTTTACCTGAAAATCTATATATAACTTCATTAAGTCATCTTTAAGAGTCTCTGAAGTTTCTTCAAATTTTACCTCTTTGGAAAAGCTTTTAAGTGGTATCAATACCTCTTCGCTCCATTTACTCATCTCGCTTTTTTTATTTATTTTTCTTATAAGCTCTTTTGTATATAAGTTGTCAACCTCTGGCATTACCTCTAATAGTTGCATAAACTTAGTAAATGTCAAATCTTCTGGGGCTTTAGGTTTGTTTTTTTCGAACTTTTCCCAATACTGATTAGTTGCCCATCTTACAACCTGTCTTCTTTCAATTGCTGTTAATCCGTTTTTTCTTTCTTCTGGCTTTGCCATTTTGTATCTCCTAATTTTGATTTATAAGTTATTATACAATATTTTGCTAAAAAAATCAAACTTTTTAAGAAAAAAGCTAAAGAAAATTAGCAAAATGTTTCGCAAAACTTAAGTGATTTTTTACTGTTTTTTTTGTGTGTGTCGGCTTTAAAAAACGCACATGTTGCGACTAAAGCCGATCGCCTATTTTTCGGGTTGCCCGCTTCAGCGATGACACGTGTTCAAAAAATTTTTTGAGCACGTGATCAAAAAAATAAAAACGCACGTGTTTGGTTATAGGACAAAACTAATTTTTTAATTTAAGGTTAGAGTGGGTTAGCTTGAAATATAAGCTAATTTCTCTCTTTGTTTATCTGTTTCTAATATCTCTTTTAAGAGGGCGTTTTGTTCTTTTGTTAGGTTTTTAAGTTCATCTAACTTGCTCTCAATAGAGTTATCCTCTTCCCTTTTAACAATATCATTGAATTGTGCCAATCTTACAATATCATCTATATTGGTTAAATCGCTTTGGGCTACTAGTTGGTTATATGTTTTGCGAGTATCAACCTCATTGTTAAAAGGAGAAGTAGAAGGAGTATAAAACGCACTATTAGAGATGGCACTATAAAAACTACTTGAAATGTCGTCTTTTAGCTTCTGGCTCTCTTTTATTGCTTCGACATTAGATTTATTTAGCTCTTTAATGCTAACGCTAAGCCCTTTTATAGTAGTTGTTGCCCCCTCTCCAGACTCTTTCAAATCCTCTTGTATTTGTGCTTGTTGTATTAAAATATCTGCTAGTTGTTGTAGGGCTTGCGTAGTCTTAGGCGTAGCTTTTCCAGTCTCTAATAGCTTTTTAGTAACCTCTTCGTAGTTTTCTAAAGTTACATCTCCCATGCCAATAGCTTGCTCTAGTGCTAGCTCTGTTTTGTTTAGGGTGTCTAACCTTTTCTCTAACACAACGCTTTTATTATCTCTATTAAGATATTCAAATATCTTATTTTCTGCATTTGTTAAAGAGCTTAAGGACTGCCCCAAGGCTTCTAGCGTCTGTTTATCTATACTTTTAGCGTAATTGCTCCATATCTTATATAGCTGTTCGCTATTTCCTCCCATCTCTTCTAATAGTGCTCTACTTAGCTCTTTGTCTAGGTTTTTAGCTTTTATCTTATAAACCTTCTCTACTCCTCCAAGACTCTCATATAGATTATTAAGAGAGAAGTCAATATTTAGACTTAGGGCGTCAAACACAGAGTTAATAGCTGTAAACTGGCTATCTAGGCTTTGTTGTAGCTGTAGAGTCTCTATATCCTTAGCTTTCCATTTGTCTTTTCTAAAAACCCCCTTATCTGTTCTCTCTACAACCGTAGCAGTCCCAGAGCTATTAATATAAACATATTGCGTCTTTTTGCCCCCAAAGAGTTTACCACTTGCCCAGCCCCCTACTATTTGCCCCAAAGCAGAACCAACAGAACCACCAATAGCACCGCCTAAGCTAGTCCCAACAGCTCCACCAATAGCACCGCCTAAGTTACCCCCAACCTGTTGGGATTTGGTTGCGTTTGGTGCGTAAGTTTTTGCAATAGCAGAAGCTAAAACCCCGCCCACGCTAGTAGCAAGGGTAGAGTAATTAGCATTCTTAAACCCTTCATTGACTCCTTCGGCTATAAGTTTTGATATATCCCCTATTAAACTATCTAAAGCACTCTTATCTACCTTAAAGCCCACATCTATAAGAACACTGGAGAGAGTCCCTAAATATCCATTTATCTCTTTCGCTAACTGCTCATTTATCTTTCTTTGTTCTTCAGCTTGTTTCTGGATAGCTTTTAGTTCTTCATCTAGCCTTTTCTGAATTGCTTCTTTTTCCTTTTTATCTCTCTCTTTAACAATCTTCTCACGCTCTTTAGAATACCACTTACCAACCTTTAGTAAGTCTTGCCCTTGCTTAATATATTCTTGCTTTTGTTCCTCTAAGCGTTTTAAGTCATACTCCCACTTTGGAAGTGTTGATCTTTGATATTCAAGTTCAAAAGCTCTTTGTAGCCTTAATCTCTCCTCATTAGCTCTTTGTTGTTCTCTTAATAGCTCCTCTTGCTTTCTCTTCTCTTCGCTTTTTTCTTTATCATTTATCTTTTTTAACTCTGCTTGATACCATGCGTTTAGTTTGCTCTTGTCTTTTACATGCTTAGAGTAGTTGTTATATTGTTCTTTTAGCTTAGCTCTTTCATAGTCATATTGGCTCAATGTTGCCCTTAGGTAATCATTTGCAAAGGCTTCATTTACTCGCTTTTGCTCTGCTAATAGTGCATTGTAAGCTGATTTATGAGCTTTAGTTATTGTCTTAGATGTCTTAATAGAGTCTGCTTTTATCTTGCTGTTAGTTCTCTTTAGAGCTGTTGCGACTTTACTAATCTCTTTTGTGTCTATTTTTGGGATTTTTACTTTTGGGATTTCTACTTTTGGGATTTTTACTTTTGGGATTTCTACTTTTGGCACTTTTATATCTACTGTGCCACCTGTTGGAGTTGTTCCTTTTGTAGCCCCCCCAGATTTTCCACTGCTCTTTTTTGTTTGTGCGTTTAGGTATTTATATGTTTTTTCTAGCTCTTTTCTTTGGAATTTTAAATTATTTAATGTCTCTTTTTGCTTTGCTAGGTTCTTAGCTAATATATCTTTTTGTTTAGCTGTTAAGCTATTGTTAGAGGAGAGAATTTTAGAAGTTTGGGCTATAGCAGTAGTTAGAGCTTTTTGTCTTTTTATTATATCGTCATATACTCTCTTATTGCTCTCACTCTCCTTTAGCAATCCTCCTAAATACTGTGTATCTTTTACATAACCATTAGCTAACTTCTTTGCGTAATCCTCTTGGATTTTTGCATTTTGGGCAGTAATAGCCATTAGTTGCTTTATTGCTCCATACGCTTTATAGGCTACTGTGATTATTGCAGTAAGTCCAGCTACTACTCTAGCAAAAGGGGAGGCATTCATAACTATATTCATAGTTTTCCACGCAACAGTAGCAACCCCTATAACTTTGGCTAACTGGATAAATTGGGCAGAGTTTTGCCCTACATATTGCACCATAGGAACAAGGGCAGAAATGATAGCGTTTAGCGATGGTTCTAGCTCTTTTCCTAAAGCGTAAGCTGAGAGCTTGAAAGCTGATGTTAGTTGCTCTTGTTTTGCTCTTAGGGATTGGGAAGCAATATCATACTCTTGCTGTGTAGCTGTTCCTAATACATAGGCTTCACTAGCTATATTCATGTTTTTTACTAACAGTTGAGTATTATCAGATAGCTTTAAGAGAGTGGAACTCAATCCAGCCCCCGCCATTTGCATATCTTTAAGGGCTTGAACTTTTGAGGCTTTATCTAATTTTCCAAGAGACTCTAAAAAGATTAAAAGGGCTTTGTTTGGTTCTTCTTTAACAATCCTACTAAACTCTTTAAAGTCTAGCCCCATAGTATCGGTTATCTTTTTGGTATCCGTCAAAAGCTTCATAAACACTTGGCTCATTGCAGTTGTAGAGAGTTCAGCAGTAAGACCAACATCTTTAAGAGTTGCCCCTAATCCTGATATTTGAGCAGTGGTAAGCCCTAAGGTTTTACCAGCTCCTGAGAGCCTTTGAACAAAATTAACTAATACCTCTTCACTAGCTGTGGTATTGCTCGCTAGTGCTGTAAAGGTTGAGGATAGCTTTCTAATATTTGATATTGGCTCTCCTAGGGAGTTGCTAAGCTGTGCGAAGGCTTCTCCTGCTTGTTCTGCTGTTAAGCTAGAAGTAACAGCTAATTTCTTAATCTCCGTTGTAAAGTTTAAAATATTTTCTTTGCCCTTAATTCCTAGTTGTCCAGCAATAGAGGCTATTTTGTAAAGGCTTTCTACCTCCATACCCCTATTAGTTGTTGATAGCTCATTAAGGCTATTTGTTAAGTCTTCAAGCCCCTTGCCAGCTAATCCCGTGGTTTTTTGTATATCTAATAAGGATTGTTGCATGTCTGCGAAAGTGGTTATAACGCTTCTAATTGCCTTTTCTGCTGTATAAAAGGAAGCAAAAGAGCCAATTAGATTTTTAATGCTGTAATCTGTTTTTTGTGCTTGCGTATCTATTGCCCTTAACTGCTGTTGTGCGTTTCCCGTTACATTAATTTCTATCATTTTTTTTATAACCTCTTTTTGCTTTTATTTTACCCTTTTAATATAATTCTGGAAATAACTAAAAAGAGGTTGCAAAAAAAATATTTTTTTGATATAATCTCCCCGTTGTGTAACCCACAATACACGCATATAAGGACATCTCGAAAGGGGTGTCTTTTTTAGGGATTTGTGCAAAAGTTAATGCGTGTAGGGGTTGCATAGCACACACAAAACAGATAGGCATATTTTTTGATTTGCCTTATATGTCTATTTTTATTTAAAAGAGCTATTGGAAAATACAAAAAGTAAAGAGATTGGACTATTTACACTCACAAAAAAAAGATTATTGGTAAGCACACGCCAATAATCTACACCTGTTTTTTTACACATCGAGGGTGTTCTAAGGGCATTTTATAGGCTTCACTCTTTTGTCGTATATATGTGGTTTTTCTTAAGAAAACATACATATATACGCGTAAAATCTGGTTAAAATGTAGTATATATTGTATCTTTTCTTATATTGCGATTACTTCTCCTTTTTTTGTTTTATAATTTATTGCTTATTTTTAGTAGTTTAGTAGTAGTTGCATGTTGACTATTGGCAAAATATAGAAGAATTAATTATCTCTTCTTAACAATAATATTATCTTTAGTCTTTTTTTTATATACTTTTGTGCTTGTAAAGTATATTATGCTCCTTGTATGTGTTGCATGCTATATATACATATAGCGTGTGACACTTCTTTAAGAAAAAAAAGATATAGAACTATTCTACTCTTTGTATCCGCAACTATATATTTTTTTTGCGTAAATATATAAAAACATACTTTATTAAAATACTAGCAGTAAAAAAGAATAGAGGATTGTTAAAGAGAGATAGATTATCTAAAATAAAAACTATGCAGTCTTTTGGCTTCTTCTACGGTTAGTAATCTATTGAAAACACTAAACCCCCGCATAGTCCCCCTATTGTTGTTTACGTCTGTATGTGTGTAGCTAGGGCATGTATATCCGATTTTATACTCCCCAACTGCATTTAATTCGTTCTGGGTTGGATCTTCATTATTGTTTAAAAACCCACTCCACACCTTAACCCCGTCTAAAATAACCTCTGCGTATCTGGTGGATAACTTTGCGTTTACTACAACGTGATAAAACTTGTAGGCTGGCGTAAAAATTCGCTCCCTCTCTCCTGCAGTTCCAACCTTATCGCTTTTTTCCATATATATCTGGAAGTGCTTAGCCTCGTCAATTTGGGCGTTGTTATCATCTGTTTGAAAGTATATCCCCAAAGAGCCGTAATGTATAAAAAAAGGATCTAGTTTAGTTGTGCTACTAGTCCCCCTAAGTCCAGCAAATGCAAAAGATATAGCAACCTCATCAGCCCCCTTCCCATATCTAAAATCCCATTTTATATTATTGCTCTCAATCCCATCACTCCCACGCCAAAACGCAGTATAACAGTTGTCCGAGGAGGCTGGAAACCAATTTACATTCCCTGTCCAGTCTCTCCCGTCCACATCATCATCAAGATTTTGTTTTGACAGCCTCATAAATAATTGACATGAGTTGTCGCAGAATGGCTGAATGCACTGATCTATACAATGATTTGTTGTGTTTGATACTGTTCCAGTTATAGAAGCCCATGGGCTAACGGCTCCATTTGTAGCCCTAAATCTTGCTTTAAATGTGTAGGTATCCCCTTTGTCTATTCTTCCTCTAACAATAGAATAGAGATTCTCTCCTTCTTGACAATAGAATGCATCATACAGATTCCCAGAGCCATCGTATATCTCCCAATCTGTATTTAGATGATTGATTTGATAAGGGGCAGAGGCTACAAAGTCGCTAGCTCTAACCATAGGAGAGCTAGAATCTGGATTGTTTAAATCGCAACAGAAAATTAAATTAGGGGTGCTTATTTCTGTTTCGCAAGTGCTAAACTGCTCATACTCAAATTCTGTTATGTCTGCACTAAGCCTAACCTTCCCATCACACTTTTCTTCTATGTCTATGAAGGAAAAGTATCCATACTTAGCTCTTGGGTCATCTTCTCCGCCCGTGTTGTCCAATGGAACAATGAAAACCGGTTGATCTATTAGCTTAAATATTTCCTCAAACAGTAGAGGATCTTCAATTTGATTAACAGTAACAGCAATTGAACTAGTGCCTTGTATTTTTGCCGTTCCTCTGTCTCTCTCTCCAGTTACAGCATATTTAGAAGGAGTTATAACTTTTGCTCTAGATTTAGTTGGACACTGCACACATTGCCCACTTAAGTCTATTAAGTCCGCCGCGAACACTGTATAGATTCCACAACACTGGTTAGTTAATGGAGGATATAGGGTAATTTTTACTTTTACGTCTGTTTTGTTTTGGAGTTCATAACACCAATTATAATTCCCGCTCCATATTCCGCTAGAAGCAATAACGTTATCGTCGCTATCTAGCTCTTCGAATTTTACCGCCTGCAGATTTACCCCTCTAATTGCACATATATATTCCGCACTTTTTGCAGTTAGAGAGTATGTTATTGTCCCAACCCCAACAAAAGGATAGGTAGGTTTAGGTTGTATTGGGCGGTATGGAGCCGTGTGGTATATTGGCAAAAAGTAATCTTTTGCATATTCTGGGTTGTTTCCTATATTATTCCCATTACTATCCGTAGCTATTACTACATATATAGTATTTTTGTGTATTATCCTTTCGCCAATATACTTAAAATTCTCTCCAGCATTCCAAACCCTTAGACTTTCTGTCTTTGGGTTTGTCTCTTTTAGGTATACACTACAATCAGCCCTTTTGTAGACTTTCACTAGAATGCTCCTTCTGGCTGTGTTGTGTCACCCCCGTTGCCCCCCTCGCTATCGCCTTGGCTCTGTAGATTATTGCCAAAGATGTTTATAGAAATATTAAACACAGAGCCAAGTAAATCGCTAACTCCTTGGCTGTCTACTTGTGCCACCTTATTATCTATATACATTTTAATGTTTTCTAGCCCTTTTTGGATAGATTCTTGCGGAGTCATTTTTTTCCTTTGTTTATTTTTCTTATATTATACACTAAAAAAAAGAAGCTATCTTTTTTATAGTTTCGTCCTCGAATAGTGGTAATTCTAGTTGTTTAGGCTTAGGCTCATCATCCAGCTCTTTTTCTGCTTTAACAATCCTTTGTAACTGCTCAATGTTTTTTAGGAGGGTGCTATACAAGAGCTTATCTTTTATTGTTAAAGAGAGAGCACTAAGAGAGTTTAGGAGGTGGGCGTTTTCTGCTGTATCCTCCTTTAGTTGCTCCAATACTTCTAGTTCAATCTTACTATATAAATCTTCATACTGTTTTTTTATTTGGATCTCTCTCTTTAGTCTCTGTTTTAGCCTCTTTAACTCACTCTTATATATATCCCTCTTGTTCATTTTACCTAGACTCCTCCAATACTTTCTTTTCTTGGGTGTATATGTTTTGTGCCTGTTCATCAGTCAGCAAGTATCCAGATTGATTATAATTTCCAATCATAAATCTAATGTTGGACAATCTTGCCTTCGTCCTTGCTACTCCCTGAGTTCCCAAAATCATATTGCTATAACTTTGATACTGTCCGTTTGGATGGGAAAGCTCTCCTGCTAATTGTCCGTTAACAAAAAGTTTTGATTTTTTATCTACTGTATTATGTAAAACCACAAAATTAAACCATTTATCTACAGTATCCGCCCTTACCACCCCTGTTGGTGTATCAAAATCTACATCGTTTGCATAAAATGCAACTGTAAATTTTGTTGCATTTCTCCAGCCTATATGGAGAGATTTGTTTTTCGTCCCAGAGACATTATTACCTATAAAATACATACTGTTTACACTCTCATACGCTTTCACCCAAAAAGATATAACAAATGGGCGTTTATTTAGATTCCATCCATTATCGTTTAACCAATGGTTCTCTTTCCTAAGATCATATCCAGCCCCTCCGATTCCCATTCCAAAATTACGCCCGTAAGGTTGCCCAAGTCCTTCAGTTGTAATAAATTTCGGGTTTGTAAAATAAAAATTATCATCGCTGGAGTCGACTAATGGAGAGCTTCCAATATTATAGTTATATAGAACGCAAAACTCAAAATCGCTTAATCCTTCTGGGTTTGGGTCTAAGCTGTAATCATTTGTTCTGACTGGCTTATACTCTACATTTACGGCAATATTGCTATCTCCTCCGCCTATTGGCATATCTACAGCTATAAAACCGTTCTCGCTATCCACAATAGAAGTTTTTATATTTGGGTTTGTAGAGTTTACGCTATATATCCTCTGGTCTGGTGGCAAATCCATTTTGATATGATATATATTCCCCTCTAATAATATTAGTTCACTCTTCCCGTTCTCTGCTGTAATCGTGGTAAAGGTTAAAGTAGAAAGAGGGGCATTATTGTAATTTGGGTTTTTGCCATACAGCGTTCCAAGTTCTACAATATTGATTTGTGCATATCCATAATTTAGAGCCGTATCAACCACCCCTATATCATGGAACTTATTAAGATAAACAGTCTTATTGTTGTAAGTTTTTCCGTTTATCTTAAATTTAATCTGCTCAGAGGCTTTTATTTCTGGAGTGTCTAGAATTCCTGTATAGTTCCAGCTCTCTATGGCTTGAGTGTTATTATACATTACGGCATCATAACCAGAGTCTAAAAATTTTACCCAAGTATTGCCATTGTCCACAGAATAATATAATACAGAATAAGCCCCACCCCAGTTAGTATCATTATTTCTATAAGGTAACCTTATAGAAATTTCTATTTTAGTCCCATTTAGTTTAGTATAGTTTGGTGTTTGGAAAAGTTCGATTTCCGTAGCTCCTGAAAAGCTTTTCTCTTCCGTATATACGTAGGTTGTAGATAATAAGCCCTCTTGAGGCAAGTCAATAAATGGGATATTTAAATCTTTTGTATCTTGGGCATAGCTTCTATCTAATTGAAACTCTATACTCCCCTTATGGGCGTCTATCAGTGTCCACTCTCCAGCTCCTAATGGATCAATCATTTTTCCAGCTGGTAACTCAATCTCTAACCTATAAGCTCCAACTCCTGCATATATAACTTCGCTATCTTTACCATTTATTTTAGTTGCTCCCCCATTAGCTGTAACGGTTACAGAGTGGGCAACATCTACAGTATCGGGCAAAACTAGGGCTTTCCCTATTGTATCAACTATAATACACAATTGCAGAGCTATGTTTATAGGGCGTGTCTCTGCTCCTCCGGTTGCTGTGCTTGTTTGTGTTTTTGGGTAGTATGTTGCATAGTCTCCATAAGTGTTACCGCCCCCAAATCTTTTACCAAAAGATGGGCGGGTGTATGTATGGGTGTGGCTCTTGATGTCATCTGCTTGTAATTCTGCCTCAGCTCTAGCATTACCACCTAAATTTCTTAAAAACACCCCGTCAAGATTTGGGATAACCCAATCATTGCCACTAATCCAGCTTTGTGGCATTCTTTGGGAAGCTAGAGGGTATTTAGATTTATATCCCGTATATGTTCCCTCTTTTAATGGGAAATACCCGATATCCTCTAATTCGTTGTCTGACATATTCCCCCTGTATTTATATACAAAGTCCCCAATAAGATAATTAATTTCCCCATCTGGTAAGCTAGAGCTTATATATTTGCTTATTATGTGCCACTCATCGCCATCAGAGACTAAAGCTAAGTAGTCTCCATCTCTCTTTAAAAATATAGAGGCGTTAGCGTTGTCTATCCTGTCGCTACCGTCTGGTTCTACTTCTATTGTGTTAGGGGCTTGTGCCTCATCTGCTTTAAATATAAATATTTTGTCTTTCACATCTGCTACAGCTGGGAGAGTTATAGTTAAAGAGGAAGTAGAAGCTCTAAGGGCAAATACATTTTCTTTACTTAATGGGCTTATTGTATAGTCTGTATTGTTTACCTGTAGAGTCTTAAAACCACTACTACCAATTACTTTAAATAAATACACCCAACTACTCCCATTGTATTGCCAATGCTCAGAGATAGAGCAGTTTAGATATATAGTAGCAAACAACCCCTTTTTCTTCTCAATCCCTTTTAGTTCGCTATCTGCTGGGGCTATCCCCTCATCGCAGTTATTACGCTGGATTGGTATATTTGTCGTGTCGTCATCTCCAGTTTTTATATAGTTAGAGCCATCATATATATAGAGCTTGTTATCATCTCCTATATAGATAGTTCCTTTCTTTTTTGTGTCCTTTGATAATAACTCAACCTCATCATAATCTTTTACTTCTGTCTTTTTTGCGTAGTCGCTTAGGTTTGGTGGAGTTGTGCCACCACCTCCGCACCCGTCACTACCATCGTAAAAATTACTATCACTATTGCAACCGTATGGGTTTGCCATTTTCTCTCTCCTTTTAACAATCTAATATTATATAATTGTAGCAAAAAGGAGGAATCATGAAAAAGCTTAAATTAGGGACTAATAAGAGGGTTGAGACTAGCCTAAAAAGATACATAAATAAGCTACTTACTAGAGCTAGGAAAAGGACTCAAAAGGAGTTGTTAGACTCAATTGACTTAGAAGAGCTAATAGTAGACTACAAAGCAAATTTAGAGGCTATTGCTAAAGAGCAAGATATAAAGGGATTTCTCTCTATGTTATCTAATAAGATACTAGAACAATTAAAAATTGATGTAGGACAAAATCCAGAAAAGGAAAAAGAGATTATAAAGCAGTTTGTAGAGCGTGCAGAGCTTCTAATTACTACCCTCCTGCAAGATGAGTATAAGGAGTTACAAAGAGTCTTATCTAATGCAATAGTAGAGGGGAAATCTATTCCAGATATAGCAAAAGAGATAAAAGAGGTTTTTAGCACAAGCAACGCAAGAGCTGAAGCAATAGCTATAACAGAGACAGCAAACATTAACAGCCAGTTAAACCGCACAAGAATGAAGGAAGCAAATATATCTAAAGCAATATGGAGTAGTGCAAGAGATAAAAGAGTTAGAAGATGTCATCTAGCAAGAGATGGGAAAACTTATGAAATAGAAAAAGGGTGTTTTAGTTCCTGTGATGGTAGATATATTCAAGTTGGGCAAGAGGTAAGATGTAGGTGTGCAATGGTAATAGTTGTGCCATAAGCCAAAATGCATCAAAAATCAAAGAAAACACCCCCTCCAAAAATGCAAAATAAAGCCTTTTTAGGGTGCTAGGGTATTACTAGAGTTAGAAAGTGGCTTATTTTGCTCCTATGAGGCTTTTAATTTTAGTGAATTAAAATGTATTGACAAAGATATTAAAAATGTGGTATAGTGTCAATACACTAAGCATTTTTTTAGGAGACATAAATGTTTGACATTAGAGAATATCTTATAAAGAGTGGATACCCATACGATGTAAATAAGAAGGCAATAATTAGCCCTATCACATGGGAGAAAACCCCATCTTTCTATATTACGGAAAACGGGAAGGGCTTTAAATGTTTTAGTTCTGGAGAGGGTGGAAACCTCATTAAGCTAATATCTATTTTAGAGAATATACCAATAAAACAACTAAGACGTATATACAGAAGGATTGATGAGCTGTTTGGGATAGATAGCATAAGCAGTATAAAAAAACTCCAACCAGCCAACTACTCTTCTCTTAACAATAAGAAAAAAGAAGAAAGATTTAAAGTTGCAAGTGTTTCTAATATTGTTAAGAAGAGATATTTGAGAGATTATGCAAGGAGTAGAGGGCTTAAAGATTTATATATAGATATTTGGTTTAAGGAGGTTAGGTATTTAGACACTAAATATAATAAACACTTTTATGCTTTAGGTATCCAAAACAGAAAAAATGGGTGGGTGCTTAGAAGTGGGCTTAAAAAGCTAGGAAAACTAAATATTGGGAAATCTACTTACAGTATTAAGAGGGTTGGCAATAATAATAGTGATATATATATATTTGAAGGAATGTTTGACGCTCCATCGTTTCATCAAATGACAAAGAAAGAAGGGTTATATATTATACTAAATTCCGCACATAATATAAAGAAGCTGATTGACGATTTAGGGCAAAATACCGACCCTACGCAGTTTAATTTTTACTTATTGTTAGATAGAGATGAACCAGCAGATATAAGAGTAAAAGAGTTCATTGAGGCATTCCCACACGCACAAGACCGTAGGGAATGGATTAAGGGAAATGATGTGAATGAGTATCTAATGGAGTTAAAAGGGCTTAAATAGCCCCATTAGATACAGCTTATATTAAATCAACAAAACTGCTATATTTGTGCTATCTCCCCTCTTCTACAAGTTTTACAGTATCTAATATAGATATAATTGAGGTGCTATTTTTCTCTACTGGATCGCTATAAAAAGTAATATTTAGCTCCAGCGTATCGGTAATAGCTGTTATAGTAGTAGCTCCAGTTGTTGCAACTGTCTTTTGTGATATATTAGCTCCTAAAAACTATAACTATCTATCTTCTGTTCTTTATTTGTATTTATATTTACTATTTCCGCCTATAAGAGTTTTCTTTTTTTTTTGGGGGTTAGTGAATAAAATTCCTCAATACTCACCCTAAGCCTAAAATACCAGTTTATATCTAATCTTTTATCAATTATGGCTCATCTGATTTTTTTAGCTAATAACTGTCTTGTTTTCTTTCTAGAAGTAGCTCATTGCTCATCTCTTTTTTTTCTATTTTCTGGATTTTTCTGTTTTGTTTTTTGTGAGGTGTTGACACCTTATTCATGCTTTTGTCAATACTTTTTTATATCTGCTCCGCCTAAATAAGTGGTTACCATTTATAAGATCGCCCCCCAAAAATCGCCCCAAAACCTGCGAAAGTTACCAAATTTTAGTAACTTTTTTTTTGCTGTCTGGACAGCATTAAAATCAGCATCAAGAAGTTACCGTTTTTTGTTAGATTGTTACCTTTTTTTTTGCTGGGGTTACTATAAGCAGAAGTATAATTTATATACTTTTTTCTACAATTTTAGTATTAAAAAGTATAAATTATATACAAAG
>Ga0256843_1001917_pt1 | contig 15752 bp, 28 predicted proteins | sample AlvinellametaG_FD_191572 | JGI IMG/M metagenome (GOLD analysis project Ga0256843, IMG submission 191572) | Pompeii worm associated microbial communities from hydrothermal vent at the East Pacific Rise, Pacific Ocean - Alvinella | ecosystem: Host-associated > Annelida > Integument > Unclassified ... | reverse complement strand
TTTTACAGCATTAAAAAATGGTAATAATCTTCCATCTGAAAAATCATCTTCACTAACATTTGCTAATTCTCTAGCTAATCAAGCCATTTTTTTATAATCCATTGTTTTATTTAAATAAGTAATAAATCTTAGTCTATTAATATTTCTATTAATAAACTAAGTCTACTATTTATCTTTTTGGTTTATTAGTGTTTTTAGATTTTACTCAAGAAAATCTTTCTTTTTCTTCTTTAGTAAATTCTCTACCACTAATATGTAAATATTCTTTTTTATTTACATCTTTTGCTTCAATAGTAATTCTTTTTCAATTATCTAAAACATTTATTTTCATTTTTGAATATTTAATAAACATAAAAACTAACAAATGCCCATTAAATTAATAATGAGCTATTGTTATTATTCAGCAGCATCTCATTGAATAGATATTCTAACCATTTTAGCTTTACCTTTTGAAGTAACAGCCACACCATATCTAGACCATACTTTAAATTTTTCAACTAAAGAATCTGGATCTGAATCTTGTTTAATTTCAACTGAATTTCTTAATGCTAATTTAATAGCACCTTTTTCCATTACCATTGCTTCAACAGCTTCAACACCAAATTTATCAGCAGCAGCAGTTAAATTAGATGAAGCAAACATTCTACCTGTTAATGAAGTAAATAATACACCACCAGTAACAGCAGAAGCAGTAACACCAATTAATTCAGATGGGTCTTCTTGACCAATATAAGTAGTACCTTCTCCAGCAGCAACATTTACAGCAGCAATTAAGTTAGCAGTAGTAGCAGCTACATCAGCACCAATTAATACATCTCCAGCATTAGCTAAAGCAGAAACAAATTTAAAAGTATTACCTAAAATTGTAATAGTGTCATCAGCAGTAGGATTTGTAGCTAAAGCTAATGTTCTAGTAGCAGTTAAATTATTAGTTTCATAAGTTTGTAATGCTTTGAAATTACCTCTATAACCTCTAGCAAAAGCTTCATCAGCAACATTGAAACCTTTTTCAATACCTAAATTTGAAATTAAATCAACATTATCTGTATCTACAACTAATGCTAAATTTTGTGGATTAACACCTTTTGAAACTAATCTAGTTCTAGCTTTACCTACAACTTCAGCTAAATTAGCAGTAGTTAATGCAATAGGGTCACCAGCTCATTGATCTAAACCAGCAGAATTATAAACATGTTTAGCTTCTAATGCTTTATTTAAAATATCTCCATCAACAGCTGATTTTAATACATAACCTGCACCAGAAATTAATTCAGGAGTTATTTCAAGATATGCATCATCAACATCAATTCTATCAATTTCAAATGGAACCATTGGAGTTCTATTGATAACAATTTGGTCATTACCAGTTTTTATTTCTTGACTAGTAACAGGAGTATATTTTTGATATTGAACATATCTTTGTAAATTTATAGTTGGAAGATTTTTAGTATCACCATTTGGAATATTTACTAAAGAACATAATTCCATACCTAATAAGTCTTTTTCAAGATTTTCTTGAAACATATCTGCCCAATGTTGTTTTACAGCAGATGTAATTTGATTAGCCATTATTTTTTTAAATTATCAATTAAATGTATGATAATTTTAAACTTACTATCCAAATCAATTTGCTTTTCTCCATGCTTTTCTTTCTTCTGGAGATAATTTTGCACTTTCTTCTAATGTTATTGACTTATAATCAATTTTTGCATTAGATTTTGTACCTTTAGTGACAAAATCATTGTAAGTCTTACTTTCTTTTGGCATAGTAGTCTTTAAGAATGTCCAAGCAGTATCATAATCAAAATTATGTTCATCAGCTACTTTTGCAATTTCTCCAAGAAATTCCTTACTATCTGGATTTTCAAGTCAAAATATCTTTAGTTCTAAAGCTTTATCTTTTGGAATTTCAGCTTTATCTTCTTTTGTAGCTTTTTCTTTTAGTTCTTTATTCTCTCTTTCTAATTCCTTTACCTTTTTATAAAGTTTTTTAAAATTAGATTTAGAATTATTTTTAGAACCATCTTGTCATTCTTCTGAAGAATTATCATCTCCAGCTTCATTATTTTCAACATCTAAGTCAGAGTCTAATGAAGTTGACTCATCAAGATCTAAGTCTTGATATTCTTGATTTTCCATATTATTTATGTTATGGCATATAAAATGCTTGGTTGTTTATAACAAACCAATAGAAATAGACTACATTATAATCTATTCCATATTGACCTATTATTTTACATATGGGTCAAGGCTTTTAAATGCATCAGAATGTTTTTTCTTATCAGAGAATATATCTATTGCAAATCATAAATATGCTTTTATAGCATAATATTCTCATCTTTTTATTTTATTTAAGTCTATTTCACTATAAATAATTTCTTCTGCTTGTAAAGAATTATCTATTGCTTGATAAGTTCTTTCTATTCTCATTTTTATATAATCAGAAAAAAATGTATCTTCAATTTTTGGTAATAAATCCTCTAAAACTTCAATTTGAGTATATTTTTCATTCAAATAAGAATATTTAAGCTCAATTTTATCTCTATTTTTAAAAATTTCTCTATTTTTTAATCTAATTTCTTCTTGTTTTTCTTCAGAATATTTCAATAATTCTTTAAAACTATCACTTTTTTCATATCTTTTTAAACTTTTTAATCATTCCTTTAAACTCATATTAATTATTGGTTATTATTTAAACTTTGTTGTTGATTAGCAATATTAGCCATACTTTGTGCAGCCATATTATTTGCTATTCATTGTTCAGCTTGTCACATTTGTCATCATGCTTGTTGTCAGCCTTTTATTTTATACAATTCTAGTAATCATCTTTTATATAACTCTACATTCAATCATGGTCTTGCACTTTTTAATGCTGATAAATGTGTCATTGGATCATAATCTATTCTTACTTCAAGCATTATTCATTCATTTAATAATTCAACATTAGTAATTGCTTGAATTTCATCAGGTGTATAATCAACTATTCTTTCAGCTTTTTCTTTATCTAATCAAATACTTTCAAAATATTCTCTATAAAGAAATTTTTTACCACTTTCAGTTATAGGAAGAGTTTGTATCATACCAATAGCATTTCATAATGCTAATTGTTCCTCTTTTTTTGTCTTCTCAATCTCAGTTTTAGTAACAATTTTTATCTTTAAAATTCAATTAGTAAGAAATTCATTCTTTTTTAATTTTAAAGTAACTAATCAATATCAAGTTTTATAAGTTAATTTTTTAATATCTCAATTAGTAAAATCTTCTTGATATGCTCTTAAAATTAATCTTAATAGTTGTTTTTCGCCCCAAGCCTCTACTTTTTCTGCTAATGCTAAATTAATATCAGTATTATCTTGAACTATTGCATTTGTTGTAGCAGTTTCTCTTCTACTAGGTAAAGAACCTTGAGTAGTCTTTCATATAGAAGTAGTTGAAGCAATATTTCTATCAATAGAATTTTCAATTTGAAATGAATTATCACTTCTAAAATCTTTCTGTATTGGTAATAATCAATCTTTTATACTTTGTCATTCAAGTGGAGTAACATCAATTATCTTATTAAATCCAAACTCAATATCTCAACTATCTGGTAAAATATTAGTATTTCTTAAATACATTGGATATAATTCAGCTAATTCCTTATCCATTCTTAAGTTATTCATCACAGCTTTAGCTTTTTGAGCATCAGCAGTAAATGTAGGAACTCTCATACCAAATGGTGTTCAGTCTGGTATCCAATAAGTAAAAGCAAATGGTAATTTAATTAATGAATTATCTTTTACTTCATCTGGAGTAATTGGTTTTACTAATTTTACTTTCAGTATAACTGTATTGTCATTTGCAGTCATTACCATTGCAGGAACTCAATTAAAGTATGAAAAATGATAATAAATGTCATAATTTGGATTATATTGATTCTTAGTTCATGTATAAGAAAGATTATTTGCTTGTCTATCTCTCCTTTTTACTGTCTTACTTCAATCACTTGTTTCATTTTGACTAAGTTCATCAAAATTAATTTTTTCTAATCAGTCAATAGATTCTAAATCTTTTTTATAAATATCAGCTTGAAATCAACTAAAAGCATATTTTCAGCTCACATAATCTCAATCAGGATCTGGTATCCAAAGTCTAGGGTCTATTTTAGTAAAAATTCATCTTTTATTTACTCAGTCCCAACCTTGTTTAACAATAATTCATACTCATCTCTTGAATTTATCACTATCTCTAAAGTATTTCATTACTTCCATATCAGTTTCATTGAAATCTTGTTCAACAATTTTATTCAATTTATCAACAATATCTTTGTTTCACATTTCACTTTCAAACTGACTTTCAGGTTTATTTACATAACTTCTTGCTAATAAAGCAGAATACACAGAGTAATAAGTAAAATCTCAAAGTTTATCTTTCTTCTTTTTCTCATTCCTAAATAATTTATCTTCTTTATCAAATTCTTTTCTTATTGGTGTCACATAAGAAAATCATTTATCAAACTCAAACTTAACCTGTTGAAGAATATCGTCTTCTGATAATCAAGATTTTTCTACTAAATCTTTAAGCATATTTTATAAAATTATGGTTATATTCCTTACTATTATATATTAATATACATCTAAATCAAGATTATTTTGTTTTTTTCTGTCAAATCACATTATATAATCATAAAGCTCATCTTTTTTTTCTTCCACAACTTCTTCTTTCTTTTGTGGTGTTCTAAAATCTCTATCTATCAACCACCACATTCTCATACTTAGCATATCTGCTAAATCTGGACTTCTTCAAAGTTCTTCTTTCATTTGACTTTTAGGAACAATCTGCATTTTACTATCTCAATCAACATTCTTTTCTTTTACTGTAAGAAGTTCATTTGTTATTAGTTCTTTTGTATCAATGTCAATGTTTTTTATTGAAATATGGCTCATGTATTTTTGCAAATAGTAAAAAGCTTGTGTTCTTAAATTTGCATAGTTTCTTTTCTTATAAGAAAGAAATTTACTAGCATATGGTTGTAATGGTTGACTATTACCAATAAATCATCTTACTCTTAACATATCAACCAATCCTCATCATACTCAAACCTCATCAATTATAACATTATTATTATCAACTCAATATTTTCACATTAATTCTTCTATAAATTCTGCTTGTCAAACTAAATCCATTTTTGATATTTTATGTATTTCAAATAATTCAAGTCATCTCCAAACACCAATCTCAGTTGTATCCTTACCTTGCCTAGCAGCATCTACTGTTATATATGGAGTATCATCAGCTCAATGTTCCACATATCTATCAAACATTTTCTGAATAGTATTTGTATCAAATAGTAATCAAGGGCTATCATCATAATCAAAATTACCATAAAGTAGTCTTTGTTTTCTTATTGACTCCTCTGGTAGTCTTCTCAGTCTATCAATATATTTTTCATCTACCCAAGGATTATCATCTACCTTAGCTGGTAAAAATGACATATAATCAGGTAATTTTCAATCTCTCCAAGGATTATAAAATTCAGTTTTTGTAAAATTTTGTCAAGGATTACATCATGTAAATATAACACCTTTAAAATGCCAACTATAAGTATGATATAATTTTCAATTCTTTTCTTCTACTTTAAGTATCTTATATGGTATAAACAATTTCTCATATCACACAACAACTGTATATAATCAATTATCTACTCTTATTTCTTTTATTTTACTTTTAGGTGTTTTTATATCTTCTCTATTTCTTTGTGTTTCTCAAACAATCCCAAAATCAACTGTATATCATGGATTTAATTCATCTTCTTTATATTTCTTATAAGAATAAGGAACCTCAATGGTAAAACTTCAATTAAGCTCAGAAAGTCTACCTTGAAGTACCTCTCTTACTTTATTACTCATTTGTTGTCACTCATCTAAAAATCATCAAGTATATCAGTAACTTCAAATTCTATCAAATTCAGGATCTCAAGGCTCCAAATTTACCTGTATCACAAACAACTTACTTTCATTATTAAACACAATATGCCTCTCATCTCTTACTTTATCTTTATATGTCTTGTCTCAATATCAAAACCTTTTTATTACTTTAAAAAATGTAGCCAAAGTTGTTGCTTTTAAATCTGATAATGAAGTTCTTGATAATAACCATGCACTTCAAGGAAATGCAGAAATACAAATAGCAAGAATAATACCTATAACCTCTGATTTACCTCATCTGGCAGCCCCTCAATACAACATATCTTCTGTTGTGTCATTGAAAAATGTTTTTATTGCCTCTAATTGCTTCTTACTAACTAAAACTAATTGCTTTTCTTTATCCATTCTTATTTAATATATTAATTGTAATATTTGCTGGTATAATTCAAGAAGAATCAACAGCTGCTCAATTTCATTCTAAAATTTGTATCTGTTTAAATGCTTTATCTTTTATATCAACTAATTCTTTTACTCATATTCATGCTCATCAACCTTTTAACTTATTTACTAATATCTCATCTGCTAATTCAATAATCTCTGAATTTTTCTTCTTAGTATAATCATCAGATAGAAAAAGTGAGTCAGAAGTGTCAGAAATTTGTTCTATATTGCTTTCTATTATATTTTTGGAACTTTGGGTAGCTAATTGCATTTGCATCTCTAATTCTTGGTCTTTTGTTAGTATGTCCATTGTGAAATATATTAGTTATAATTTTATTTATAGTATATTAATTTTTAGTATTTAGTAAAGATTTTGTTGGAAAATGGATTGTTTTAATAAAGATTTTGTTGGAAAATGGATTACAAGAAAGTAAAATGGCTTAAAATAGGTGAAGGGGAGAGATTTAGAATATTTAGTGATGGTATGTCTGCTTCCCCCATACCGCCTCTTATATTTTTTTGCTTGAAAGTTTTTACAAATTATTAATAAAATACATCACATAAGTCCAGTTATGTGACCTACTTGACATTTTTTTTTGCTTGTTTTATGTCAAATGTGAAAAATAAAGCCTAAATATAAGAAGTTTTTACAAAATTTTAAAAAATTGTCCAAACTTTGTGTTTAGTAAATTTTTGCACTTGTTAAGTAAAATTGCATATATGAAGTAAAAAAGATTTAATAAAATGGCTTAAAATAAAGAAAAATTAAAGATTTTAAATAATAAATAGATCTAATAATTAACAAATTTAGTCTAAAATAAAAAAAGTAGAAAAAAAAGAAAAAAACAAACTCAATTTTTTTTAAAAAAGTTTTTTTGCTCAAACTGTTAAGTAATTGTCAAGTATGGCTAAAACTAGCTATCAAATAGGTTAACACTTTTTTTTTGAAAGTGTTAAGTTTTTTTTGAAAGTGTTAAGTTTTTATTGTATTTTTTTTTACAATTATATTATAACACATTTTAAAGACTTTGTAAAGATTGGCAAAAACCTTAAAATTAACACTTTTACTTCAAAACTTAACACTTTTTTTATCTATTTGTTAACTTTTACCCTTTCTCAACTTTTTACAACTTGACAGCTTATTGCTTTTTATGTATTACTAATAAAAAACATATATTAAACAATAAAAAAAACTTTTATCAACTTTTTTTAGCTTAAAAATTTCAAAAATACTTGACAAAAGTTTTTACATTTTTTAAAAACTTAACACTTTCAAAACTATATTATACAACATTAACACTTTTGTTAACTTTTTTGTTAAGTTTAAAAAATAATGGCTTATTTTAGCTTAAAAGTAACTTAACACTTTTGTTAAGTCCAAAAAATTAAACAATCAAAAAAACAAAAGTCAATAGTACTTTTTACCTTGACTTTTGTTATATTTTTCTTATTTGATATTTTAAAGTTATATTATACAATATATTTTTACCTTGACTTTTTATAAAAATATTACCATATACAACCATAAAGCAAATATTAAGTATATAATCATATTATTTTTATTTATTAAATTAAAATCCTACACAATAAAGTTTAGTTTTTCAAAACTCTATTGTATAATAATTATCAAATTTATTCAGTAAAATTTTTTTTCAAGGTTCTATTGTATATAAAATATAATCATATAATTCATTAATATTTTTTGCAAAAAGTAAATCAAAACTTTGGTCTTTTAAAAAATATTTGGGATTATCTAAAAATCTATTGTTATATCATATTGATTTTATACTATTTGTTATATAACCTTTTAGATTATATTTTTCTTTTAGTTTTTCTATTGTATTTGTTTTCATAATGTTTTTATTGTTAGTTATTTAATTAAAATAGTTTATCAATTTGATTATTGATATTATTTATATAATAATCAGTTTTTTCTAAATCAATAGAATTTTCTAAAGCAAAATCTTTTATTTCTGCTTCAATAATGTTTTTAATATATTCTTTATTATTCATATTATTTTTATTATTAAATTAAAGTAAAAGGATCATTAAATAAATTAAATTTATTGTTAAAATATTTTTCTTTTTGTATTTGTTTGCTATATTGTATAGCTTTTTTATTCATAGAGTCAAATGCTCTATTTTTATTTGTTATTTTTTGCATATTATTTTTTTAAAAATTAAAATCTTTTATTTCTCATAATATTTCTACCCAAGCATATCAGTATTTTATTTTATTATTTATATCATGCTTTGTTCTATATATATAACCTACTTTTTTAACTTCTCATTTGTCATTATCTTTATATATATAATCAAAATCTTTTGATTTTGTAAAATCTACAAAATCATTATTTTTTATATATTCTTTTATACTTTCATGTAAATTTTCTTTTATTTCAATTATATTATTCTTAATATAAGAATCTTGATAATAATTAAAGTCATCTAGTTCATAACTTACTTTTATAATTATTTTTTGCATAAATAAAAAAATTATTAAATTAAAATATATAAGTATTTAACTTACACAATAAGTATATCAAATTTATGTTATTTTGTCAAAACTTTTTTGAACTTTTTTTTACAATATATAATATTATAGCTTTATATAGCCAAAAATTAATATAAATTAAATTTTATAAAATGTAAAAACTTTTAAAAATAGCTTAAAAATTATTAGAGTATAAAAACAAGCAAAATAAAAAATAACATTACATCACATAATATAAGTATTTTAAATTTAATATTTACTAAAATCAATTTCACAAACTCACTATATAAAATTCCAAATATGAGGAAATTTTTACCCCCTGCCCTTTTTTTCATATCTGAAACTCACTATAGTAAATTCCAAAATAAGGCAAAAGCTACCCCCTCCTATATAAAATAAAAAGTCAAGCTATAATTTATAAAAATATTTGCAATATATTAAAAAATATGCTAGTATATTATTACATTATTATTTAACTTAATTAATTATGTTTACAAAAAGAAGTTTAAAAGGTGTTTTGTTTGAAATTAAATATCTTGAAACACTAAAAAAATATTGACTGATTTTTCTTACTATTTGATTTTTATTTACTTTATTATGATGACTTTTTAAATACATTAATCCACCAATACCAACAATAGTTGAGGCTAAAGAAATTAAAAAGGAATTTATTTATTCTAAAGAAGCTAGAATCAAAGATTTACAGGCTATTAAAGAAAATAGAGAAAGATATTTAGAAAAACAAAGAAAAGTTTTGCATTTATGATTTGATAAAAATGATGAAAGACAAAAATGGATTAACTATGCTTATAAAATAAGCTGATACAATAAAGATTTTATTTTAACTCTTACTGCTGAAAATTATAGATGGACAATAACAAGGCCAAGTAATATTGTTTGAGCTAATTGATATAGAGATTATTGAATTTGCCAAGTAAATGCTGGCTATCACCCAGAAATATTAAGAGGTCAATGATATAAATACCCAAATGATAAATATTTTGCAGAATGGTTCTTAGATACATATAAACAAATAGATTATTGCTGGAAATTATACAAATGATGAACTAAATTCTATTGATATAATGTAAGATATAGAATAAAAGATAGTATTAAATTTTACAATTAACAATAAATTTAATATTTGTAAATAGATTTTATTTTGGCTTGTTTATCATTATAAGTCATTAAAATACAAAATATTGTAAAAATAATTATAAAAAAGTTTTGACTTTTAATAAGTTTTAAATAGTATATTACTTGCATAAATAATTTAATTCTTAAATAAAAATATATGAGAGAGAAAAAAAGAGGTTCAAAAATAGACCCAATTATATTTAAAGTTGTGAAATGACAACTGAAAGATTTAGATAATCAAATGAAAAAATTAAGAGAAAAATATCATGAAGATTTAGCAATATTAAGAAAAGCTAAAAGAGATGTTTATGAGAATAACTGAATTACAAGACAAAGTTATTTTAATTATTTAAAAAGATAAAAATGAAGCAATATGTAAAATTATTCAATCACTTAAATAGAGAATACAATTTAAAAAAGTTACAAGCTTTTTTTACATCTGATATCACTAATGTTACTTTTGATGAATATCTTAAAGAACATCATAATTGTGATGAGGAACAAATTAATTATATAAAACATAGGTTATGAGTAAAATAACAATTTCAAGAGAAGAAAATTTACCATTCATTGATACTGATTGAGTATTAATGCAGATGATAAGAAAAAAAATATATGTTTCTATAACATGAGATGAATGAGAAACAGAAGAACAAGTAAGAGAAAAATTAGATTCTGTTTTCAATTCTGAATTTGATAAAGCATTATCTAGTGATAGTATTTATCAAAAACAAAAGAAACAACTTGTTTTCTTATTAGATAAATTTAAACAAAGTGTTTCAAAAGAGGAATATAAAAAAACTATTTTAGAACTTAAAAATATGTAATGACTAAAGACTACTTCAAAAAAACAGATTATATTTCAAATTCACAAATGTGAAATTTTGTAAAATATAATAAATATTGAGAAAGAACACTTACTCCAGATATCTACAAAGCATTTTACATAGATAAAACAATGGAATTTGAAATAAATGATGCTATGATAGTTGGTAAAATAGTTGATAGATATTTTGATTGAGAATGAGAAAAAGTTTGGGAAGATTATGAGGCAGTAAGTAGAAGAACATGAAAATCTGATAAGCAAGAAATTACTAAGACTATGCAAACAGATGCTTTAAAAATGATATCATGGTGAAATCAATGGAAAAAATTTAAAGATTTTATTTCCCTACCTGATACAAAAGCTCAAACTGAATTATTAAAAGAATATACTATTACTGATGAAAATTGAGAAATACATGATATAAAAATAAAATGATTACCAGATTTTTATAATCCTAAGAAAAAAATTATAGTTGATTTAAAAACTAGTTGAAGTATAGATATGGTTTTGGAAGACTTACAATTTAGATGAGTTCCCAAATTTACAGCTAGATATATTAGACAATTAGCTTGATATAATTTTATGTTATGAGGTTGATATAGTTGAGCTTTAGCTTTAATAACAACTAAATGAGTAAAATGGATAGAAGTACCTAATTGGATTTTAGAAAAAGCATGGGAACAATATGAAAAAGATTTAGTTGATTTAACTAAATTTATTAAAAATCCAGAATCTATAAAAGAAGATATTTTCTTATCTGAAGAGGAAGTATTGAAAGAAGAATTTACAATATAATAATTTATTATGAAAATAAAATTTACATTTAATTTATCTGAAGATGATTTAGAAACATTAGAAGAACAATTTTTTGAATTTAGTTGATGAATTTTTGATGAAGAATGAGCTGATGATGTTATTGTTGATACAAATAATATAGAAGTTGAATTTCTAGAATTTTATAAACCTTGGGTGGATCAATGATACTCAATAGTTTATAATAAAGATGAAGATATTTATGAGATAATAAGTGTGACTAATTTATAATTTAATTAAAACCTATGAAAAAATACAAATTATTAAAAGAACTTCCTTGATTGGAAGTTTGAACTATATTTGAATATAATAATGAATATTTAAGAGTTGGATGAACTTATGATATTACAAAAGAAGCTATACATTCTTCTGAAGCATTACAAGAACTAATAAAATATTGACAATATAAAAATTGGCTAGAAGAAATAAAAGAACCTAAAAGTATTTATGAATTACAATATTGAGATAAATATTATTATATAACAGATTGATTTAATGTTAATAAAGATATATTATTAGATGAATTAGCAAAGAAATGGGATTATAAAGAAAGATTAAGTGTTTGAAATGTTTTTCTAACAGAACAAGAAGCAGAAAAAGAACTTAATAAAAGAAAAGCTTTAGCTTATATTAAAAAATGGATTTGGGAGAATGAGATAAAATTAAAAGAAAATATATGATATGTTATAAAAAGAAGCAATTGTAGATTAACATATAGTTCATACATAATTGAAAGAACTAATAATTTTAATAAATTAAATGTAATTATAAGTGATAAAATTTGAATTTTAGAACTTATTTTTGCAAAATGAGAAGATGCAGAAAAATGCTTAGAAGAATGTAAAAATGAGTGGAATATTTTATTTAATTTAAAAGATTAATTATGGAGTTTAAAATAATGTTTATATTATTAACTATATATTTAGTTTATTTTGAAAATAAAATATCTTATGAAACTATAATAAGTATAGAATTATTTTTTATAATTTATATTTTAGTATTTAAATTTTAATTATGACTTACAAACAAAAATTAAGAGAACTTTTAAAAGAAGTTCCAGAAATAAAAAAATATTTAGAAGAGCTTTTAAATCCATTAGAAGAAAGACATTTAAGAATGTATTGTTTTGAAAAAGATTTATTTATTTCAATAACTGCTGATTGATTTATTTATGAAACAGGAAATAAATGAGAAATCAAAGATATAATTTGTAAATTAGATAATAATAAACTTTTTGGTATTCAAAATAAAGAAGTGTATGAGCAAATATTTAATTATTTAACTAAATAAAATATGAAATTAATTAATTGAGAAGCATTAGAAGAAATGCAAAAAATGGAAGATAATAGTGTGGATTTAATAGTTACAGACCCTCCATATAAAACTATTACTTGATGAAGTAAATGATATGAGAATAAATATAAATGAAGTGTTATAAAAAGTTGAGTGTGAAAAATTTTTAAACATCAAGATGTTTATATCAAAAATTATATTAATGATTTATTTAGAATATTAAAAAATGGTTCTCATTGTTATATTATGACTAATAATTTAAATTTAGAAGAATTTTTAACAGAAAGCAGAAAAGCTTGATTTAAATTACATAATATTCTTATATGGGAAAAATGAAATAAAACAGCAAACAGATGGTATATGAAAAGTTTTGAATTTATAATTTTTTTATATAAATGAAAAGCTAAATATATAAATAATAAATGAGATGATAATATTTTAAGACATAAAAACAAATTTAGGAAATATTATAAAGAAGAATTATGATTTGAAAAACACCCAACAGAAAAACCTGTGTCATTATTAGAACAATTAGTATGAAATAGTAGTAATAAGTGAGATATTGTATTTGACCCTTTTATGTGAAATTGAAGTTGTTGAGTAGCTTGTCAAAATCTAAACAGAGATTTTATTTGAATAGAACTTGATGAAAACTATTTTAAAATTGCAGAACAAAGAATTTTAACACCTAATAAATAAATATTATGAAAACTAAACTAATAGAACAATATATACAATTTGCTTATGAAAATTGATGTGATGATTGTAGTTTAGAATATGTAAATAAAATTGATTATAATGGCTGGAATTATTTAATTGGTTATCAAGATAAAGAATTAGATGAATTTTGGACTAATAGTTTAAATGATGTTATTTGTAGGAAAAGTTTTATTGAAGCAATAGCTAGATGAATTGAAAAAATAATGCAAGCAGATTATATAGTTATATGATGAGATAAGATATTTTATGATAGTATGAATAAAGAAGTTTGATTTAAAAAATTAGTAGATTATATAACTATTAAACAAGCTCTTGCAATAAGAGATAATGAGTTAGCTTTATTTATTAAAGAAATATTATGAATAGAGAAATAAAATTTAGAGCTTGGTTAAAAGATACAAAAGAAATGATAGAAGTGGAAGATATACAATTTTATAGAAAAGATACTATAAAAATAGATTGAATAAAACTTGAACCAAAACCAAAAGAAGAACAAGAATTAATTATTAATACTAATTCAGCTTGGAGGAGTGAAAATGAAATTGAACTTATGCAATATACAGGATTAAAAGATGTAAATGAAAAAGAAATTTATGAATGAGATATAATCTGATGGGAATATTTTTGTGAAAATGATAAAATAAAAGAGTATTCAATAGTAACTTTTTATTGATGATGTTTTTGTTGTAATGATTATAATAGACCTGATTTTGTGTGAAGAGAAGTTATTTGAAACATTTATGAAAATCCTGATTTAATTAATAACTAAAAACTATGACTGAATTACAAATATTTGAACTATGTGTATATTGAATAACAGCTTTTTTATTAGCAATATGATATATTTTTGAAGATAGTAATTTATCTTGAGATATAATTTTTATTTTTATTATAGTATTTTTTATTGGAATAGTATCAGTTGGAGGTGAAAATAAATATATTCCTATTGTATCAATAGAGAGATGAACAGAAATTAATTGAAGTTTTGTTTTATGATTTTGAAGTGTGGATAGTAAACCTGTTTATTATGCCTACAAAGTCACTTGAAAAGATAAATATAAACTAGTTACATTGCCAGCAGTTGAATTACAAGAAACAAACATAATTAAACCAGCATATAAAAAAGAAGTTAGGTGTGAAAGATGATTTTTATTCCAACAATGCAAAATAAAAGAAATAATTTATGTTCCAAAATGAACAATAAAGAAAAGATTTAATTGATAAATATAATTATGGCTATTAAAATAGATTGAAAAATTGTTAGCTGAAAGCAGGCTACAAAACCTATTAAAAAGAAAAAAGAGAAAGTGAATGATAATGTAGGTAAAGAAATATTCTATATTGATGAAGAATACAAGTTATATTATTGATATATAACTATAGATGAGTGACATAGATGGATTACAATAATGGCTTATAGAAGCACAGATAATAAGAAACAATATCAGCTTATGAAAGTTGATAGAAAACATATATCATTTAAGAAAAAATAAATATGGAATTTAAGTGAAATGATTATGAATTTGATATAATAAAAAAAATGTCTAAAGATGATAATCTGGATTATTTTAAATTATTAGAAGTAAATAGATCAAAACCTTATGTTTTATTAAGGTTTAAAATAGCTGATTTTTTTAGATATAAAAATTATACATATCAAAGAATAGCTTTTATTTTAAATTTAAAAGCACATAATAATGTTATTTATTTATTAAAAACCTATGGAAGTTATACTAAAAGTAGATAATAAGAAATTATTTGAAGATGAAGTTTTATCATTTTCTGCATTACCACATAAAACAATTTTTTATAGTATTAATTGAAGAGTTGAATTTAATGTAAATAATTATAAATTATACAAAGATTGAAGGATATTAATTATTAATTGAATAAATATTAATAGCAATAATATATGAAAAGAATTATAAGACAAGAAGATAGAGATAATATTAAAAAAGATATAATTAATTGAGAATCTATAAAATATGTAGCTGAAAAATATAATTATTATTATACTACTATTGAAAAATATATAGATTCTAAAGCATTTTGTTTTATAGAGATTGATTGAAAAATTCATAAAAGATGTTCCACTTGTAAAGTGGTAAAACAATTAGATGAT
>Ga0256843_1001916_pt1 | contig 15759 bp, 11 predicted proteins | sample AlvinellametaG_FD_191572 | JGI IMG/M metagenome (GOLD analysis project Ga0256843, IMG submission 191572) | Pompeii worm associated microbial communities from hydrothermal vent at the East Pacific Rise, Pacific Ocean - Alvinella | ecosystem: Host-associated > Annelida > Integument > Unclassified ... | reverse complement strand
GCGGTATTTTTATTAAAACTGATAGTAGGGGCTAATGTTAAACCAATTCTTAAATCTTGTGCTACAGAACTAAATGTAAGTGCCATAACTAAAACAACTAGGTATTTTTTCATATCTTTATATTTTTAAATGAAGGTTAATTTCTTTTAGCAAAGATGCAGTTTTTTTTTGAAATTGCAAAGAACGATTAACTAAAAATTATTTTTATTAAAACGGTGACTATCAAATTAATAGATTTGTAAATGATAAATTGGAACGAAGCCATACATGACTTTAAGTTATATCTTAAATTAGAAAAACAACTTTCTGATAACTCTATTGCGGCATACATTAATGATGTCAATAAGCTCTATACATTTTTTAATAATGAAGAATCAACTTTGTCATTAAGCGAAATAAATGAAACGCATGTAAAAGAATTTATATACCAAATTGCCGAGTTTGCCGAGCCTGCTACACAATCGCGTTTATTATCCGGATTGCGCATGTTTTTTAAGTATTTAATGTTGGAAAATGAACTATCTTATAATCCGATGGAACTAATAGAATCACCAAAAATCAGTAGAAAACTCCCCGATGTGCTATCTGTTGAAGAAATTGATCAAATGATTGCCACCATTGATTTGTCTCTACCCGAAGGCGAAAGAAACAGAGCGATTATCGAAACGCTTTATGGCTGTGGGCTACGCGTTTCGGAATTGATCAATTTACATTTATCTGATTTGTTTTTTGAGGAAGGATTTATCAAAGTAACCGGAAAAGGCGATAAACAACGTTTTGTCCCCATAAGTGATTATACCCAACGATACATTAATATATATATAGACCATATTCGTGCAAAGCAAAAGATTCATCGTGATTTTGAAGATATTTTATTTTTAAACCGCAGAGGAAAACAATTAACGCGCGTTATGATTTTTTATATCATCAAAGACTTGACTGCCAAGGCAAATATCAATAAAAGAGTCAGTCCACATTCGCTACGACATTCCTTTGCCACGCATTTACTCGAAAATGGTGCAGATTTGCGTTCCATTCAATTACTATTAGGACACGAAAGCATCACAACTACCGAAATTTATCTGCATTTAGACAGGCAAGCACTACACGAAACATTGAAAAAATTCCACCCTCGAAGTTGATAATAATTTTAAAGATATAAATTATAATGCTGAGCGACGTTTGCAATGCTATGCGAAGTATTTGCGCTATGCGAGTTTGCAACGCTATGGAAGTTTACAACGCTATGTGAATGTTTGTAACGCTATGTGAAGTTTGTAATGCTATGCGAAGTTTGTAATGCTATGCGAAGTTTGTAACTTCGCATAGTATATAGACAATAAAAAGCAATGTTTTTTAGTTTTTTTCACAAGTTAACGGTAAAAAAGAAAACAAAAGACTACTAAAACAAGTTGTTAATATTGCTAATATTATACACCTACTACTGTAAACACATAAATACCTAGCCACATAGGTAGTATCGCCACATAAGGGCGACAGTATGGTAGTAACATTAAGGGTAATGACAATAAGCCCCGTAGGGGTGACATTTTTGTAGCAAATAGAAAAAAATCAACAAAACACTTTGCACGAAGTTGCAAACTTCGCGCAACGGTGAAATAACATGTTTCATTTGCAGTTGTTTTAAACCATGAAAATTATTTTAGGAGTTCATTCATTATCCGTATCTTGCAACAAATAATTTTTCAAGAATATGAATTACCTGTCGGTACAAAATATATCAAAATCATTTGGCGATAAATTGCTGTTTGAAGATGTGTCATTTGGCATCAGTAAAGATCAAAAAATTGCTTTTATTGCCAAAAATGGCACCGGAAAAACAACTTTGCTGAACATTATTGCCGGTAAAGAAACAGCTGATACCGGCGAAATTACTTTTCGCAAAGGCTTAAATGTAGTGTATGTCGAGCAAAAAGACCATTTAAATCCTGATTTTACTATAGAAGAAGCCGTTTTTTCAGCAGATAATCCAATGCTTAAAGTAGTGCAAGCCTATGAAGAAGCACTTAAAAACATGGACGACGCCAAAGCCTACGAAAAAGCATTTAATGCGATGGAACAGGAGCAAGCTTGGGATTTTGACACACATTACAAGCAAATATTATCCAAACTAAAATTTGATGATCATTCGTTAAAAATTAATACGTTGTCAGGTGGGCAACGTAAGCGGTTGGCACTAGCAATCGGGTTAATTAACAAACCCGACTTGCTCATTCTAGATGAACCAACAAATCACCTCGATTTAGAAATGATTGAGTGGCTGGAATCCTATTTTGCCAAGGAAAAAATCACCTTATTTATGGTTACGCACGATAGGTATTTTTTAGAACGTGTTTGTAACGAAATTATCGAAATAGACGAAGGAAAATTATACAGATACAAAGGAAATTATTCCAATTTTTTACAAAAAAAAGAAGAACGTTTAGAATTGGAACGCGTTACTTTGAGCAAAACAAAATCTTTATTTAAAAAAGAACTCGAATGGATGCGTAGGCAGCCCAAAGCGCGTACACATAAATCAAAGTCACGTACCGAAACTTTTTACGAAATAAAAGAGCGCGCTTCAAAACGTAGAGACAATCACCAAGTGCAATTAGAAATAAGTATGACCCGCTTGGGCTCTAAAATAATTGAGCTGGAACAAGTATCAAAAGCATATGACGATTTGCAATTACTAAAAGATTTTGACTATGTTTTTAAACGTGGTGAGCGTATCGGAATTATTGGTAAAAATGGCACGGGAAAATCTACGTTTTTAGATATTATTACTAAAAAACAAGCGCCCGATTCGGGAGTGGTTACACTCGGCGAAACAGTTAAATTTGGCTATTACCGTCAAAGTGGTATTAAAGTTAAACCCGGTCAAAAAGTAATTGAAGTCATTCAAGAATATGGCGAATATATTCCCCTAAAATCAGGACAGCAAATATCGGCAGGTAGCTTGTTGGAACGTTTTTTATTCGACCGAAACAAGCAGTATGATTATGTCGAAAAATTATCAGGAGGCGAGCTAAAACGCTTGTTTTTATGTACAGTGCTGATTCAAAATCCAAACTTTTTAATCTTAGATGAACCTACAAACGATTTGGATATAGTTACTTTAAATGTGCTTGAAAATTTCTTGCTTGATTTTCCCGGCAACCTCATTGTGGTATCGCATGATCGATATTTTATGGATAAAATTGTCGATCATTTATTTGTTTTTAGAGGTAATGCCGTCATAGAAGATTTTCCCGGAAATTATTCGGATTATCGAGCCATCGAAGATTTGAAAATCAAGGAAGCACAAAATGCCGAAAAACCCAAAAAAGAAAAGAAATCGTATAAAAAAATCAATCCAAATCGCGAAGCTGAAAAGGAATTGAAGAAATTAGATAAAGAAATTGAAAAATTAGCCACTCAAAAAGCCGAAATTGAAAAGAAATTTAGTGACAATACCATCGCTATAGACGAAATTGAAGAACTTTCAAATCGGTTAAAAGAAATCATAGCAAGTCTTGAAACAAAAGAAGAACGTTGGTTAGAATTATCAATGATTATCGAAGGCGAAGATTAAAAAACATACCGAATAGATATAGCACCGCCGTCAGGATACATACCCGAATAGCCGATTAAATTGAAAAATGGTTTCCAGTCCGCCGAAATAGAAATAGGTGCATTAGGTATCACAAATTCGACACCAATAATGCCGTCTACGCCAAGTGTCATGCCGGTGCTCTTGCCATATTCACCTACCGTGCTGTTGTAAAAACCAACATGAGCACCATAGCCGTAAAACCATTTCAGTCCGTTTTGTCCAAGCAATTCATTGTGATGTTCAAGCAAACCAACAACTTCAAAGCCTTCCCATCTGTTTAATAAAATGGCTTCGGCCGCCAAGTCATTCGTCAAAAAATGTTTAAAAGTAATACCATTGCCCAGTCCGCCTCGCAATCCAATGGCATTGTTATAGTCTTCATTTTGTGCATTTACATTAGTGATAAATAATGCAAATAGTGCAATAATCAATATTTTCTTCATGGTGCAATAGTTTTATTTGTGAGGTATAATCTTATCAAGAATTGCGCCAAAAATACCAAAAAATATTCAAAACACATTTTATCCTTTTCTGCTGTCACTAATTTTTTTTTTGATATATTTTAGAAATATAACAGACAAAGCGATAAAATAATGAGATTTTACATCATAATAATCTTCGTGAACCTAAGGCATATAGAGGTCATGGCGTGAAAACAACGACGAATAAGCGTTAAAAATGGTCTGTTGTCCGAGCAAGATGGCGCAAAGTTTTAAATGATAATTGTACAATTATTTCTGCAAGACAATATAAAGAAAAAAAATTGTGCGAGTTCAGACCGTTTAGCGTTGAAGAAGATTGTTTTAGCCATGTTCTCTTAAGCCTAGCGTTTTTTGTTACTTTTTTGGGCGATGCAAAAAAGTAATGATAATAAGATTTTAGGCAATCTGTGAAAAATAGAATAGTATATTATTATTTGTAAATCAGATAGTTGTGTATTATTCTTGTTTAACGTTATGTTGAAAATAGTGCAATAATCAATATTTTCTTCATGGTGCAATAGTTTTATTTGTGAGGTATAATCTTATCAAAAATTACACCAAAAATACCAAAAAATATTCAAAATACATTTTTAAAATAAATCGTATTTTATCTTATCTTTGCACGAATTAAAAATTAACGAATGAAAGCAGGAATTGTAGGATTACCCAACGTAGGAAAATCGACCTTATTTAATTGTTTGTCAAATGCCAAAGCACAATCGGCAAATTACCCGTTTTGTACTATCGAACCCAATATTGGCGTCGTAAATGTACCTGATACACGACTAGAAGCCCTTGAAAAAATTGTCAATCCCGAAAGAGTCTTACCCGCAACCGTCGAGATTGTCGATATTGCCGGATTGGTAAAAGGTGCCAGTAAAGGCGAAGGATTAGGAAATAAATTCTTAGCTAATATCAGAGAAACAGATGCCGTTATTCACGTATTACGTTGTTTTGACGATGGTAATATTACCCACGTAGAAGGCAGCATTGATCCTGTTCGCGATAAGGAGATTATCGATATGGAACTACAATTCAAAGATCTCGAAACAGTCGAAAATCGTATAGAAAAAGTAAAACGAAAAGCCAAAACAGGCGATAAAGAAGGTAAAAAAGAATTTGAACTGCTCGAACGCATCAAAGAAGAACTGCTTAAAGGTATTTCAGTACGCGCTATCGATTTTACTGATGATGAACGTACAAAATATGTCGATACTTATCAACTGTTGACAGACAAACCCGTTTTGTATGTTTGTAATGTAGATGAAGCCGCATTAACAGCAGAAAACGATTACGTCAAAGCAGTACGCAAAGCCGTAAAAGACGAAGATGCCGAAATAATGGTGCTTGCAGCCGCTACCGAAGCAGATATTATGGAATTAGATACTTACGAAGAACGCAAAATGTTCCTTGATGACCTAGGTTTAGATGAACCCGGTATCAATAAACTGATTCGATCGGTTTACAAATTGCTCAAACAACAAACATATTTCACGGCAGGCGTTAAAGAAGTGCGTGCTTGGACAATTCCTATTGGCGCTACGGCACCACAAGCCGCCGGCGTTATTCACACCGATTTTGAAAAAGGTTTTATTCGAGCCGAAGTCATTGCTTATGACGATTATGTCAATTACGGTTCAGAAGCCAAAGTCAAAGAAGCCGGTAAAATGCGTGTCGAAGGTAAAGAATATATTGTGCAAGATGGTGATGTAATGCACTTCCGCTTCAATGTATAATGCCTATGGTATAAATGTTGCATGTTTATCAACAATTTTTTATCATTAGGTTAATAACCTTTGCATAACTTTTTATCAAAATTTAGTGTGTCAAAGCGCAAATTTGTGTAATTTTACACATATAAATGATGCTTAGAATTAACCTAATTTACCAATCCAAAAAATCTATATGAACGCAGCTAAACAACAAGAACAACAAAAGGTTAAAGAATTGCTGACTTCTTTTTTAGAAGAAAAACAATATCGTAAAACACCCGAAAGATATGCCATTCTGGAAGAAATTTATAATCTGGAAGAACATTTTGATATCGAGTTCCTGAATAATTTATTTAAAGAAAAACAATTTCGAATCAGCAAAGCAACATTATACAATACCTTGGAATTGCTATTAGAAGCCGGATTGGTACGCAAGCATCAATTTGGAAAAGTGCAAGCTTTTTATGAAAAAAGTTATTTCAATAGCAATCACGATCATATAATCATGCTGGACGATTTTCAAATCATCGAATTTTGCGATCCACGTATAGAAACCATCAAAAAAGATTTTGAAGAAGCAATGGATATCGAAATCGATAGTCATACATTATATTTATATGCCCGAAAAAAGAAAAAATAATTCCCCCGTAGTAACGCATTGAATGCGTTAACTAGCATTGAATGTGTTAATTAGCATTGAATGCGTTTTTACAAAATGAAATGCTGTCATTTCGAGGAAAGAGAGGCACGAACGACGAGAAATCTAGTAAATATTGAAAAAAAAGTATCAGCAATATTACTATCAAAATAGAATAAAATAAATTAAAACAAGAAAAATACCGCCAATAATCAATGGAAGAACCCAAAAAAGATATAGCCCTACAACGACAACAGCAACGTAACCTAAGTATGCCGCAAGCCAAAGTGCCACCACAGGCAGTAGAACTTGAAAAAGCCATTTTGGGTGCAATGATGATTGATAAACGTGGTGTGGATGAAGTAATCGATTTACTTTTTCCGGAGGTTTTTTATCTACCCGAACATCAAGAAATTTTTACCGCTATTATTTCATTGTTTGAAGAAGGTGACCCTGTTGATATATTTACCGTTGTCGAAAAATTGAAAGAACGCGGTACACTGCAACAAGTAGGAGGTGAGTATGCACTGATAACCCTGTCAAATCTTGTACCGACAGCAGCACATATCGAATACCATTCGCGTATCATTTTGCAAATGTATGTCAAGCGTAAATTGATTGAAATTTCGGGTGAAATAACCGAAAAAGCTTTCGATGAGACCGTTGATGTTTTCGATCTGCTAGATGATGCCGAAAAAAAACTTTTCGAAGTGTCACAAGGAAGTTTAAAACGTGGCACTGTTGAAATGAGTACAGTTTTACTCGATGTAAAAGAACAGTTAGAACAATTAGCCAAGCAAGAAGGACTCAGTGGTATATCGACCGGATTTTTGGCGCTTGATGAATATACATCCGGTTGGCAAGCAGGCGATTTAATTATTATTGCCGCCCGTCCGGGTATGGGTAAAACGGCATTTGTATTGTCTATGGCGCGTAATATGGCTGTTGATCACAAAGTGCCCGTAGCTATTTTTAACTTGGAAATGACTTCGGCACAATTGGCAAAACGTTTGGTTTCTATCGAAACCGAAATTCCAGCCGACCGTTTTCGTAGCGGAAAATTGTCTGATATGGAGTGGAACTTGTTCAATAATAGAATGGACAAAATTGGTGGTGCACCTATTTATATCAATGATTCCAGTATGTTATCCATTTTTGATTTGCGTGCCCAAGCGCGTCGAATGAAATCGCAATATGATATTGGTATCATTATTATTGATTATTTGCAATTGATGACGGCGCAATCGAGTAATAAAGGTGGTACAAATCGTGAACAAGAAATTTCAACCATTTCACGTAACCTTAAAGCTCTTGGAAAAGAATTAGGTATACCGATTATTGCACTTTCTCAGCTATCTCGTAAGGTAGAAGAACGTGCCGATAAAACAGGACATAAACGTCCCATGCTTTCTGACCTTCGTGAATCCGGAGCAATTGAGCAAGATGCTGATATCGTGACATTTATATATCGTCCGGAGTATTATAAACTCGAATTATGGGAAGATGATACGCCTACCGATAAGCAAGCCGAATTTATTATTGCCAAGCACCGTAACGGTAAAACAGGAAATATTCGTCTGCGTTTTGATGGTGAATTTGGTCGTTTTTCCGACTTAAATGTTTTTGATGGCGGAGAGCAAGTAATGGAATCTAAAATGAATGCCAATACCGATATTTCTGCCGATACTTTTTCACTGCCTCCTAATATGAATAATATTGATGATGATGACATGCCGTTCTAAAAATATCATACTGAGCATTGCGTTTATGCTGTTTTGGCAGATGAGTTTTGCCAAATTCATCTATATTTCGATGGATGAACACCAAACCAATCATCTAAAAGCCTATGGCATCGTTTTTAAGTCATTGGAACAGCATATCAAAGTGAAGTGGCTGCTCAATTATGACGGCGGTGCTTTCCTTATTCCCTATGATGAAAGTATCAAAGAAGAATGTCAAATCCGTTCGGTTAGTTTTAGTATTATTTCAGAGGACGAAGCCGTTCAGATACTAAAAAAAATTGCTTCACCTTCCCAAAATCAAGAAGCTGTTGTGCTGGAAAAAGCACCCAAAATTGCGGTATATTCACCCAAAGATAAAGCACCTTGGGACGACGCAGTGACCATGGTTTTAACTTATGCCGAAATTCCCTACGATGTCGTTTACGACGAAGAAGTACTAGATGATAAACTGCTGGAATACGACTGGTTGCATCTTCATCACGAAGATTTTACAGGGCAGTACGGTCGATTTTATGCTGCATTCAGAACGGCGCCTTGGTATATCGAACGCAAAATATATCTCGAAAAATTAGCCGTTAAATTAGGCTATGCAAAAGTATCACAACTTAAATCAGCCGTAGCACAAAAAATCAGCGATTACGTAGTAGGTGGCGGTTTTATGTTTGCCATGTGCTCGGCAACCGATTCATTCGATATTGCCCTAGCCGCCGAAGGTGTCGATATTTGCGAAGCCATGTATGACGGCGATCCGTCAGAGCCGGGCTATCAAAACAAACTCGATTATAGCAAAACTTTTGCCTTTACCAATTTTACTTTGGAACAAAATCCGATGGTATATGAATTTTCGGATATAGACACGACTAGAAAACGCAAAATTCCGAAGGAAACCGACTATTTCGAGCTCAATGAATTTTCGGCAAAATGGGATCCCGTGCCTACAATGCTCACGCAAAATCACACGATGTTGGTTAAAGGATTTATGGGACAAACTACGGCTTATGACAGCAAACTCATCAAACCAAACGTTATTTTGTTAGCGCAAAACAGAATGAATTCAGAAGCGCGTTATATTCATGGCGTCAAAGGCAAAGGTATGTTTACTTTTTATGGCGGTCACGACCCCGAAGACTATAGCCACCGCGTAGGTGATCCAAAAACCGAACTCGATTTACACCCCAATTCACCGGGTTACCGTCTCATCTTAAATAATGTATTGTTTCCGGCTGCCAAGAAGAAGAAGAAAAAAACTTAAATGAGGTAAAAGGAGCGAGGTAAAAGGTAAAAGTACAGTAGTTTATGTTTTTTACGCTTGTCATTACGAGGAACGATGCAGGAGTGACGTGGTAATTTCACAAATTACAATGAGATTACCTTTAAAAAGAAACAGATTGCTACAGTCGTGCCCCCTTCGCAATGACATACTTTAATAATGTTTGTCATTACGAGGAACGACGAAGGAGTGACGTGGTAATCTTTATGTTTTTTATACCTTGGTTGTAGAATGAACGAAAAAAATGTTTCCATTCATAATTTTCAATTAATATCGTATCTTTGTCAACCACAATTCATAATTCGTAATTCATAATTCATAATTCATAATTCGTAATTCATAATTGACTATTTTGTTAAAAGAACTTCACATAAAAAACTATGCTTTAATCCGCAAAATCGACCTAGATTTTGAAGCAGGGTTAACCATTATTACAGGTGAAACGGGTGCAGGAAAGTCTATACTTTTAGGTGGATTAGAATTGGTGCGTGGCAAACGTGCACAACAAGGTTTGCTAAAGAATGTAGATGAAAAAAGCATCGTTGAAGCAAATTTTGATATCGAAAATTACCGGTTGGAAAATTTTTTTGATCAAGAAGATTTAGATTACGAAGCACAAACCATTATCAGGCGCGAATTATTGCCCAGTGGCAAATCGAGGGCGTTTATCAACGATACGCCTGCGCGTTTGGATAGTTTAGTTAGTTTGACCGAAAAGCTCATCGATATACATTCGCAACATCAAACTTTGGAACTTAATCAAACTGCTTATCAGTTTAATTTGCTCGATGCCGTGGCTAAAAATACGGGTGTATTATCCGATTATAAAAAAGTTTTTAAAGTATATAAATCGCTTCAAACCAAGTTGTCCGGTTTGCAAAGCAAACTAGCCAATGCCGAAAAAGAGTTGGAATACAAACAATTTCAACTCAAAGAACTGCAAGCACTGCAATTAGACGATTTTAATCCTGACGAAGTGGCACAACAGCTCAAAATGATGGAGCACACCGAAGAAATTCAGACTGTTTTAGCCGAAGCTTTACATTTGATAAACGATGAAGAAATAGGCGTTGAAAACCAAATTATTCAAATCAAAAACGGATTTTCACGCATCGCTAATTTGTCAGACAAATACCAAAATATCGAAAATCGTTTTGAAAGCATTCAAATAGAATTGCAAGATTTGTTGATGGAAATTGAAAATCTAACCGATGAAACCGACTTTAATCCTAACGAAAAAGACCGATTACAATCTGTTTATGACCAGTATAACACTTTGCTAATCAAACATCAAGCAATAGACTTGCCGCAATTGATTGAACTTAGAAATACTTTGCAAAACGAAGTGACAGATTTATCGTCTCTACAAGAACAAATTAAAGATTTACAAGCAGAAATAGTAGAAAAAGCCAATAAATTGAATAAGCTGGCTAATCAAATTCATCAAAATAGAGCACAAGCAATTCCGGTATTAATTGCACAAATTGAAAAAATATTGCAACGATTGTCAATGAGTAATACCAAATTGAAAATTGATTTGTTAGAGCAAGATACTTTCTTACCGAACGGCAAAGATCAATTGCAATTTCAAATTTCCTCAGATGCAGGCAAGAGTTTTGGTGATTTAAAACGCATCGCTTCTGGCGGGGAATTGTCGCGTATTATGTTGGCGGTCAAAACCGTTTTGTCAAAATACAAAAAACTACCGACCATCATTTTTGACGAGATTGACAGTGGTGTATCGGGCGAAGTGGCACAAAATATGTCCGAAGTGCTTAAAGAATTGAGCCAAAATATGCAAGTGATTGTGATTACGCATTTGCCACAAATCGCTGTAGCAGGCGCACATCATTTCAAAGTGTACAAATCTACCGAAGGCGATATCAATACCCAAGTGAAAAAACTATCAGACCAAGAACGTATTTTCGAAATTGCCGAAATGATTGAAGGTAAATCACCCTCTGATTCCGCCTTGCAACACGCTAAGCATTTGTTGGGTTTTTAAAATTGTTTTATGAAACAAAATGATAAAATATTATTTGAAAGTCAAAGAACAATCAATAAGTCTGCAATTTTCATATTATTGTTATTTATAGCGGGACTTATTTATGTCGAATTTACACTAGCGCAACCATTATTTTTAGATAAAACAACTTTAAACAATAATTCAGGAGCGCAAATAAAAGTTACAAGTGAACAATGGGAAATTATTGAGAAATCTTTAAAAACAAGAGATAGTGCCGGGCTGAAAGAGTTTAATAAAGTTATTTCCGAAGCAGTTGATAAAGAGCAAAAAAGAATTGAAGCGTCTCGTAACGGTAATACAAATATAGTTACAATTATTTTTATGGTTTTATTTTTATTGTTAATATTATTTTTTGTGAAAAAGCTGTATGATAGATATTCAAAATATCATGAAACACTTTTTCTCACAGATAAAGGTTTTATTTTTAAAGATCTCAAAAAGGAGGAATATCTAAATTTTGAAGAGATTGAAAAAATTGTTTTTCTAGGAAAAATGAATATTGTTGGATTATTATCCAATAAAACAGAGAATGTGATTTTTTTTAAACTATACAATGATGCTCAGGATAGTTATATTATTGCCAATAAAGGGACTTTTAAAAATATATGCGATTTATTAGCTTTGTTAAAAGAAAATCACCCTGACAAATTAGTATTCAATCCGATTAAAGAAAATCCAACTAAAAAAATTAAGGCATTGTTCATTGGTTTATTACTAGGTATTTATATTTTCATTAGAGAATACGATGAAAATTTAGCGTATGCATTACTATTTAGTTTAGCTTTTATTATTCCTGCCATATATGGTTTTATGAAAGATGAAAAAAATGAATGTGAAGAGCTATATATTTATAATGATTAGAGATAATTAATATAACACGTGCTTAGGTACTTTTGCCTTTTTCCTTACATCTTTTCCCTAAAAAAAAATCATTACTTTTGTGCAAACACAAACCAAATTAACTATGCAATACAATTTTGATGAACAAATAGACCGATCTGAAAGCAATTGTATCAAACACGATAAGATGCCTGTTTTTTTCGGTCGCAAGGATTTACAACCACTTTGGGTAGCCGATATGGATTTCGCAACCCCTGATTTTATTAGAGATGCCATAAAAAAACGATTAGAACACCCCATTTTGGGTTATACGCTGCGCACCCCAAATTTTAACCAAAGTTTTATCGATTGGAATGCCAAACGGCATCAATGGCAACTCAAAAACGAATGGCTCGATTTTAGTCCGGGCGTTGTAAGTGCCTTGGCAGTGGCAATCTTGGCATTGACAAATGAAAATGATAAAATTATTATCCAGACACCCGTTTATCACCCGTTTTTTGATGTTGTAACCGGCAACGGACGCCAATTATTGCAAAATCCGTTAAAAGTTGATGCTAAGGGTGATTATCAAATGGATTTAGAACATTTAAAATCACTGATTGATGCCGATACAAAAATGATTATTATTTCCAATCCTCACAATCCCGTAGGACGTGTTTGGACAAAAGAAGAATTACTGGCATTAGGCAAAATTGCCACCGAAAACGATTTGATTATCTTGTCAGATGATATTCATTCCGATTTTGTTTACAGCGGACATCAATATACGCCCATTGCTTCGCTTTCTGATGAATTGGCACAGCGAACAATAACGATAACAGCCCCAAGCAAAACTTTTAATGTGGCAGGATTGAGCACTTCAGTAGTCATTATTCCCAATACGGAATTAAAAGCTAAATACAATAAAAAATTGTTTGATATGCATTTATTTTTAGGCAATATTTTTGGTGCAATAGCCTTTGAAACTGCTTACAGTCAAGGAGAAGATTGGTTAGAACAATTACTACAATACTTATCTGACAATGCCGATTTTGTTGTTGATTATTTACAAGAAAACGTTCCAAATATAAAAGCCAAAAAACCGGATGGTACATTTTTGATGTGGTTAGATTTTTCAAAAACAGGTTTAACACACCAAGAGAATAAGGATAAATTGATTAATGAAGCAAAAATTGCCCTAAACGATGGAAAATCATTTGGCAAAACAGGCGAAGGCTATTTTAGAATTAATATTGGCACAACTAGACAAAATTTACAAATGGCTCTTGAAAAATTACATAAAACTTTTGCTTAGTAATTCATTTGCTAAATTGACTATTTTTTGAATATTATGTAATTTTTCTCTTCAATTATTTCTAATTATCCAAAAATAAGTATATTTTTAAAAATTTATTATGCGTGCATAATAAATTTTTGTATATTTGACTGTTCAAAATGAAATAAGAACATTGTTATGATGAAGGAGAAGACCATAGACCAAATTATTCGAGAAACTTGGATGAGTATAACCAAGATGTATAATGAAGAGGCAGCTAAGTTTGAAGGAACAATGTCGGTGGGATATGTATTATTAAAAATTGATCCGCAAGTAGGCACGCCTTCAACGGCATTAGCATCAATGATGGGAATGGTCGTAACAAGTTTGTCGCGCACTTTGAAAAAAATGGAAGAAAAAGGTTTGATTTATCGTGAGCCAAACCCCGAAGACGGACGCAGTGTATTGGTAAAATTAACCGATTACGGTTGCAAAATGAGGGAGCAATCCAAAGAAACGGTTTTGCAATTTAATCAGGTTGTGCGTGAACATATCAGCGAAGAGGAATTACAAAATTTTGTAAAAGTGTCCAATGCCATTTTGGATTTGATTAACGGCAGGAAAATATATAAATAATCATTCCCCCGTAGAGACGTTTTGCCAAAACGTCTCCCCAAATATGCAATTCATTGCATATAAGCGGTCCAACGTAGAGACGCGATTTATCGCGTGTCATAGCGCGATTTATCACGTGTCATAGCGCGTTCATCACGTGTCATAGCGCGATTTATCGCCTGACCACGATGTATCCAATGACCCCAACGGGGTCACCATTAGTAGCAGAAAGAGAGTGTTAAGATTGATTAAAACACACAGATACACATATCCAACGACCCCAACAGGGTCACACGTTAGCAGCAACAGCAACAAAAACGTGTACATCGTGTAAAAAAAACAAAAAAAGTAATTGTTTTGGCGTAATTTTTCACAAAAATTATGACAAAACATTGATAACATATTAATCAGTATAAAATTTAATGTATATATGAAAAGACGAATAGAAAAAGCCGCAGTCATAGGATCTGGAATTATGGGTTCGGGTATTGCCGCACATTTAGCCAATGCAGGTGTGCAAGTCTTGCTACTCGATATCGTACCGCGTGAGCTAACCGATGCCGAAAAAGCCAAAGGACTTGATCTTACTCATCCGGCAGTTCGAAATAGAATTGCTGCCGATAATTTGAAAAAAGCAGCCAAATCTAAACCTGCTTTGTTTTATGATAAGAAATTTGTCAATCGTATTACCGTAGGAAATACCGAAGACGATATGGCAAAAATTGCTGAGGCAGATTGGATTATCGAAGTAGTGCCTGAAAGATTAGATATCAAAAAAGCTGTCTTCGATCAAATTGAAAAGTATCGTAAAGAGGGAACGATTGTATCATCAAACACATCGGGAATTCCTATTTTTATGATGGCAAAAGATCGTTCTGACGATTTTAAAAAGCATTTCTTAGGAACGCATTTCTTCAATCCTGTTCGTTATCTTAAATTATTGGAAATTATTCCTACCAAAGATACCGATCCCGAATTGGTAGATTTCTTTTTGGAATATGGTGATAAATATTTGGGAAAAACCACCGTTTTAGCCAAAGATACACCGGCTTTTATCGGTAACCGTATCGGTATTTTTAGCATTATGGATATTTTCCATTTGGTCAAAGAACTGGATTTAACCGTAGAGGAAGTCGATAAGTTGACCGGTCCCGTGATTGGACACCCCAAGTCTGCCACTTTCCGCACGGCTGATTTGGTTGGTTTAGATACTTTGGCACACGTTGCCACAGGCTTATACCAAGGCGTGCCTAATGACGAAGCACACGATTTGTTCCAATTGCCTGATTTTGTACAAAAAATGCTCGAAAACAAAATGTTGGGCGACAAAACCAAGCAAGGATTTTATAAAAAAACCAAAATTGACGGCAAAAATGAAATTTTAGTCCTCGATTTAAAAACATTTGAATATCGTCCTAAACAAAAAGCCAAATTTGCCACTTTGGCAATGACACAAACCATCGATAAGGTGATTGATCGTTTCAAAGTGCTAGTGAAAGGCAAGGACAAAGCAGGCGAATTCTATCGCAAGACATTTAGCGGATTATTTGCTTACGCTTCTAACCGTTTACCCGAAATTGCC
>Ga0256843_1001915_pt1 | contig 15759 bp, 14 predicted proteins | sample AlvinellametaG_FD_191572 | JGI IMG/M metagenome (GOLD analysis project Ga0256843, IMG submission 191572) | Pompeii worm associated microbial communities from hydrothermal vent at the East Pacific Rise, Pacific Ocean - Alvinella | ecosystem: Host-associated > Annelida > Integument > Unclassified ... | reverse complement strand
TTTTATGAATATACCAACAGATTTACTACAGAACAAAAAGATACTTTTAGCAGTAACAGGCTCAATCGCAGTTTACAAATCACTCGAACTTACACGTCTCTTTATCAAAGCAGGTGCAGAGGTAAGAGTTGTGATGAGTGATGCAGCCAAAAAATTTGTCACTCCACTTACATTTGAGACACTCACGTCAAACAAGGTTCTTGATGATAGCAACGAAGATTGGAGCAGTGATTTTAACCATATAAAAATTACTCAGTGGGCCGACTTGATGGTAATTGCTCCAGCTACTGCAAACACTGTTGCAAAACTTGCCAATGCAATTGCTGACAATATTTTACTTCAGTGCGCTTTGGCATTTAGCGGTATGAAGATACTAGCACCCTCAGCAAATACGAATATGCTACAAAACCCAATCACACAGGCAAACTTTAAGATGCTTGGCATCTCTAACTACACTATCTTAGATACACAGGTAAAAGAGCTTGCATGTAAAACAACGGGTGATGGTGCGATGGCAGAACCACTTGATATCTTCTACCAGAGTGCAAGAGAACTTCTAAAAGATGAGTTTTGGGCAGATAGACGTGTAATCGTTACAGGAGGAGGAACAATTGAGAAGATCGATGAAGTTCGCTATATCTCCAACTTCTCAAGTGGAAAAATGGCAAGTGCTCTTGCAACAGCCCTCTATCTAAAAGGTGCCGATGTAAACCTGATAGCTACAAAGTTTGAGAGTGACTTACCAAACAATATGCATAAAATCGATGTTGAGAGCAGTGCTGAGATGATGGAGTACCTTGTAGACTCTATTAGAATTGCTAAAAAAGGCAAACTCTCAAAAGCAACATTGGTGCGTGATGAGCATATCCACCTCATTCAGAAAAAGCCATACCTCTTTATGGCAGCAGCTGTGAGCGACTACGTTCCTAAATTTGTACAAGATGGAAAACTTAAAAAAGAGGCACTTGGGGATGAGTGGACTCTAGAGCTTAAAAAGAACATAGATATCTTAGCCTCTATAGATAAAGATGGTATCTCAACAGTTGGCTTTAAAGCGGAGATGGACCCGCTCAATGCCATCAATAACGCATCACAAATGTTAAAAGCAAAAAATCTTGATGCAGTATGTTTAAATATTTTAGAGAACGCCTCAAGCTTTGGCAGTGAAGTAAACAAAATAGAGTTTATAAAACAAGACGAAGTCATCTCAATTCCCCAAGCCGATAAACTTAAAGTCTCTTTTGCAATAGTTGAGAATGCAAAAAGCCTCCAAGAGTAGAGAATGAACCAGGCAAAACATATAGCAATCATTATGGACGGAAACGGCCGCTGGGCAGAGCTGCAGGGTAAAAAGAGAGTCAAAGGACATGAGGCAGGTGCAAAAGTTGTAAAAGAGATTACAACATACTGCTCAAATGATCAAGATATAGAGAGACTCACCCTCTATGCCTTCTCAACTGAGAACTGGAAACGCCCCCGTCTTGAGGTGGAGTTTTTAATGAAACTTCTGGATAACTATCTTAAAAATGAGCTGCCTGTATATCTTGAGAATAATGTCCGTTTCGAGCCTATTGGTGATATTCGAGCCTTTTCAAAATCTCTTCAAAAGACAATAAAAATGGTTCAAGAAAAAACTGCACACTGTGATGGACTTGTACAATCACTCGCTCTTAACTATGGCTCACAAGATGAGATTCTACGAGCAGTAAACAACTTAAAGAACTGTGATGAAGATATTACTCTGGAGATGCTCTCAAATGAACTAGATTGCAAACACAGTGTTGATCTGCTCATTCGTACAGGTGGGGACAAGCGACTCTCAAACTTTCTTCTGTGGCAGTCTGCTTATGCAGAGCTCTTCTTTACAGATACGCTCTGGCCGGACTTTAGCACAAAAGAGCTTGAGAAGATTATCAAAAAATTTAAAAAAGTAGAACGACGTTTTGGAGGACTTAAATAGTGGAAATTTTATATGCTGGCATTATCGGTCTTCTCTTTGGCTCTTTTTTAAATGTTGTTATTCTCCGTATACCAAGAGGTGAGAGTGTTGTTTTTGAAGGCTCTTATTGCTACTCATGTAACAATAAACTCAAACCATGGCATAATATTCCCCTACTCTCATGGCTCTTTTTACGCGGAAAATGTGCTTACTGTAAAAGTAAAATCTCTATGCAGTACCCACTCATTGAACTTCTAAGTGCTCTTATATTTGCCACTATCGCCTCTAAGTTTGGTCTGAATATTCCAGCTTTTTTTATTGCTATGAGCTTTTTGATGCTTTTAGCACTCTCTGTTATTGATTTTAAATACAAAATGGTACCAGACTCACTCAATCTTTTGGCTATTTTCTTTGCAATATTTGGAGCATGGAGCATAGATGGTGTTATACAAAACTTCCAAAATGCACTTCTCTTTGCAGGTGGTTTTACCCTGCTCCGTTTTGCACTCTCTTACTATCTGACTTCATCAGTATATAGAGCCGGACTCAAAACAAAAACATCATGGAATAAAAACTATGACAGAACACCTATGATAGAGGCTATGGGTGAAGGTGATATTATGGTTGCGGCAACCATGGGAGCACTTCTTGGAGTAAAACTGACTCTAGTGGCTGTATTTCTCTCAGCACTCTTGGCTCTTCCTGTTATGCTACTGCTATTAAATCGCCCTCCAGAGGAGCAGCGAGTTCCATTTGTACCTTTTTTGGCAATTGCAACTTTTATAGTATATATCTATGATTCACAAATTATGATGTACTTAAAGGCAAACTTTTAATGGATAGATTACGTAGATATATCATCAATAATTTTTCGACACTCTTTTTGTCGATATTTTTACCACTCTTTGCCATTGCATCGGTAATTTTTCTTGTAAAACTTGCAACCTATACGGCAGTTATTCAGTTAAATCTTCTAGAGATGGGGAAACTCTACCTCTTTGTTTTACCTGAAATTCTCTTTTATACCCTGCCGATATCCTTTTTTATTGCAGCAACGCTCTCTATCTTCAAACTCTCTAATGATAATGAGATAGTCGTTCTCTTTGCTCTTGGAATTGAGCCAAAGTTCATCATCAAAACACTCTTTAAACCTGCATTTATCTTAACTATTGTGCTCTTTTTTGACTTTTTGATTCTCTTTCCGCATGCTACGGTTCTCTCAACAAATTTTAAAAACTATAAACAGAGCGAAGCAAAATTCAACCTCTCTGCTAGTGAGTTTGGTAACAGCTTTGGAGATTGGCTCTTATATTTGGGAAAGAAAAATAAAGATGGCACTTTTAGTGATATCTTTCTCTTTAACAAAGAAAAAGAGGAGGAGATTCTCATCTCTGCAAAGAGAGCAAAGCTCATTAACGATAGTGGAATTCTAAGATTAAAACTGACTGATGGTGAGGGGTATAGCTACTCTAAAGAGGGGTTTTCACAGATAAACTTTCAAACTATGCGTATCAACTCTACAATGAAAGCTGATCTAAAAACATATAGAAAACCACTAGAGTATTGGCTCTCAAAAGATAGAGCAAAGAGTAAGAAACAGATGATGATAACAGATGTACTTCTGAGTATCTTTCCTGTTATTAGTCTCTTTATTGTTGCAACTATCGGTATCGTACATGTACGACACCAAAAGTCTCGTATATACCTCTACCTCTTCCTTGCTACTGTTTTATATTATGGTTTTACCATGGGACTGCAAAAAGCGATTGGGTACTATACCATTCCGGTAGTGGCTCTTACATGGCTTATAGTAACCTATACACTCTATAGACGAAATATTGTCAACAGATTCTAATGAGAGTAGCACTAAAGATTGCCTATAACGGCACACACTTTTTTGGCTCACAAGTTCAAAAAGAGACAGACAAGACTATTCTTGGAGAGCTAGAGACCATTTTAGAAAAACTAGGCATGGCTCAAAGAGTTGTAGCAAGTGGAAGGACGGACAGAGGGGTTCATGCAACGGGACAGATTTGTCATATAGTGCTGCCTGAATTCTGGAGTGATGTAAAAAAGCTTCAAAGAGTTCTCAATGAGATGCTCCCCTCCTCTATATACATTCGACATATCCAAAGAGTCTCAGACGATTTTCATGCCCGTTACAGTGCCAAACGCAGAGTCTATCGCTACATTATCAAAAAAGCTCCAAGGAATCCTTTTGAAGTCGACTTTATCACCTTTGTGACAGAGTTTGATGAAAAAGTAATTCAAGAGAAAATGGCACTCTTTGTAGGCGAACATGACTTTGAGTACTTTATGAAAAGAGGGAGTGATACAAAAAGCCCCATTAGAGAGATTTACAAAGCCTTCTGTTATGAGTATAAAGGCTACCATATTTTATATTTTGAAGCCAATGGGTTTTTAAGAAGTCAGATACGCATGATGGTAGGCTCACTACTTCATCTTTCAAAAGAACAGATTCAAGCAAAACTAGCAAAGAGAGAAGAGCATAAAGTAAAACCTGCTCCTCCAAACGGCCTCTATTTAGCACGAATTCTCTATTAATTCCTCTTTTCAATAAAAATATCTGTTTTTTTAGATAATATTATAAAAAACATAAAAGAGAAGTAGCATGTTTGAAGATGTAAAAATGCCAGAAGGTATGAGTCCAGAGGCTCTAGAACACCTTATGTACCCTAAAAATTACGGAAAACTTGATGACGCAGATGGTATTGGAGTAGCTCTTGATGAGAAGACAAAAGAGTATGTTATCTTTTACACAAAACTCCAAGATAATATTGTAAAAGATGTAAAGTTCGCTACAAACGGTTGTCAAGATACTGTAGTAATTGGCTCTATGTTTACAGAGATGATAAAAGAGAATGATGTTGATTATGCACAAAAAGCAATTGCCAAGATGCATGATAAGTTAGGAAAACTCTCTGCGCAACAACAAGTTTGTGCCGATATAGTCTTTACTGCCTTTATTGCATCACTGAAAAACTTTGAAAATCGTCAAAATGGTGCTGATGAGGAGCTTCATCTTCTTAAGATGAAAGATAGTTGTGAAGTAGTTGAAGAGACAAAGGATGAAGAGAATGAATAAAACGTATCAAAAAAAACATGAACTATGGCTGAGTATAACCTTTGCATCGTTTGCAATCAACAATGAAGAGATAAAGTCACGTCTGTATGATTTTTCACTTATCGCTTTTCGACATATGAAGTGGCTAGCTAGTGATATCTTAGCAGCTAATGATAATTACAACTATGACAGAGAGATGCAACTCTATAAGAGAGAGACTCTCTTTGATATAGTAAATGCTCTTAAGAGTGAGATAGAGGCGATACAAGAGTACTATCCAAAAAGCATCTTGGGAGAACGCCTTAAAAGTGATGATGCTTACCTCTTAGAGTATCTCTCACAAATTTTAAAAGATGAGAAAAACAATGAAGCTATCACTGCTTTTAATATGGAGAGAAAATGGCTTGATAAAGAGCTCTCACAAGAGCAGATAGATGCCTTAACACTCTTTTTGTTCGAAGAGTCCTACAAAGAGTATGAACTTATTTTAGTCTATGCATATATGCAAGCAAGAACAGATAACAGACTTCACTTTGATGTTTTTCAAGACCTTATAGATGAGTCCCATTTTCACCTTAAATCTTTTGGAAATATGATGGCGGTTCTGGGTATTTTAGCGCTTCCACGTGAGCTTCATGAGATGACCTATGTTGTAAAAGATCTCGATCAATTTATAAAAGATGGTATAGCTGAAGAAGAGGCTGCAAAAATTATGTGCAAAGAGCTAAGTGATGCCATAAAAGATGAAGAGCTCTCAAAGTTCTTCGATTTCATCAACTATCAAGAGTCTTACCATATAGAACTTATGAAAAAACTGCTCTGATCTTTGCATAGAGTATACCTATATACTCATGCATAGCTACAGTTGATTTGTAGAGTGCATCAACGCTTGGTGCACGCATATATCCACGACTCTCCTCTTTATAAAAAGCTGTCGGTGCTGGTATGGGATGCATACCAAGAGACTCAAAAAGCATCATGGCACGCGGCATATGTGAAGCCGAAGTCACCAGTACAAAAGGTTCATCTCCGACCATAGTTTTACAAAAGAGTGCCTCCTCTTGTGTATCTGTCGGATTACCATTTATAATTAAATCACTTACATTTACATCTAAAGCAACTGCTAACTCTGCACTCATATCGGCATTATCTCTGCTCGTATCTCCAGCATACCCTGTAAAAATAATCTTAGAGTCTGGTTGAGATTTATGAATAACTATTCCCTCTAATACCCTCTTTGTTGCTGCAGAACTTAGATGAGAAGATATTGGCTGTGTAGGGTCTGTATTGTGAGAATTTCCAAGCACATGGATATATTTCACACTCTCTTTGTTCTCATATTTTGGATATTTCTCTTCGAGATTCATAATTAGAAAGTTTGCAAAAGGTGGATAAGAAAAGAGAAGAAGCAAAAAGATACTTGAGAGAAAAAACTTCTCAGCCCTATTCTCTTTTCGAGCATAAAAGTAGTAAATACCTAAGACAAAAAGTGTAATAACAAGGCCAAGAGGCTCAACAAAAAATGTAATAAACTTTTTAAGAAACAGTCCCAACTCCATTGTATAACACCTCTTTTATCTTATCTGTAACTTCTCTATCCCATAGTAGCTCTTTATGTGAAAGCGTCTCAAACTCTTTGTAGTATACTAAATTTTTTATTTTCTTTTTTAACAATTTGGTGTTTTTACTATCTATTGTCTCATCAGATAAAGAGGCAAACATATAAGTAGGTGCTTCTACTCTTTGAACAAAACTTTGGGTATCAAATCGATAACGAAATAAAAAATCAGGCACAAATCGATAACGCCTTTTTGCCAAAGAGATTATAGAGTCAAAACCACCTATGATAAAAAGAGCCTTCACACTCTTTTTAGATGCCAAATAAGCAGCAAGAGCAGAACCTATTGAGAATCCTAAAAGATAAAACTCTCCATAATATTTTTCTACTCTATCTCCAATTAACAGAGCATCACTCAAAAGAGTCTTTTCAGAAGCAACACCTCCGCTTCTACCATAAGAACGATAGTTAAAAGTCACTATTCTGGAGTCACTATAGAGTTTTGCTACTCTATTAATGAGTCCTACAGCATCGTGTGAACGCCCTACAAAAAAGAGTAGTGTAGCCTTTGGATTTTCTGGCTCATAAACAACTCCCTCTAACTCAACCCCATCATCTGTTATGATAGAGAGCATCTCACACTCGCTACATATCTCTTCATCTCTATAGTAAGTAGGATGAAATATCATAAAGTACTGCCACTGATAAAATGCAATCCCTAAGACTATAAGGGTAAAAAGAGAAAAGAGAATATATATCATGATTCGAGATTTAACAGATTTTTATTCATCACTTTTGCACTTGGAACTACATTTGATGAGAGTTCAAGATGGGTATCTTGATCATCAAAGAAGATGTCAGCACCAAAAGCCTCTAAAACTTCATACTTTTCACTTCCCCCTAAGAAAAATGCCTCATCTATACGAACACCCCAGACATTGAGTGTTTTAATAACTCTCTCATGTGTCGGAGCACCTCGTGCTGTTACAAGTGCTGTTCGAATAGGCGACTCTCTGTCTTTAAACTTCTTTTGAATATTTGCGATAGTAAGGAGCAACTTTGCAAAGGGACCCTTTTTCATAGGATTGTCTCTGTTGGCTCGTTCATGCTCTATAAAAGCCTCAAGCCCCTTCTCTTTGTAAATCACTTCACTCTCATGGCTAAAAAGCACAGCATCACCATCAAAGGCGATACGTACCTGATCACCTAAGGAGTTATGTATATCATCATGAGAAGGAAGTATTTTTGCAGCGGCCACTCCGTTTTCTATGGCATTTAAGACATCACTGTCATCTGCACTTAAAAAGAGATCTACTTTAAAGGCTTTTAGGTAGCTCGATGTATTGCGTCCGCTTGTCCAGCCGCTTCTTTGGATATCTAGTTTGTAAGTATCTATGGCATTGGTAATTCGCAGACTTGTACCTGCATTGTTTTTAGAGAGAATAATAACTTCAACCTGCTTCTCATCCTCGCTAAAGTGCTCATTGATTTTAAGAAGATTCTCTATAAGTCTATAACCTGTTCCTTTGTTAAGAGGTTCATTCTCTTTTTGGAGCTGGTACTTATAGTACTCATCAAGCCCTTTCTCTTCAAATACCCTGTTTTCATCTTCTAAATCAAAAAGTGCTCGAGAGCTTACAGCTACTACAAGTTTGTCTTTTAAATTATATGCCACACACTCTCCTTTGAGATATTATAGATAATATTATAACTTATAAACATAAAAGTATTTACTCTGTATAATTCCATTATTAATTAGAGGATTTTAAATGCAAGTATTTGGCAAGTTTTCGACAAATTTTGATATGGATTATTTAGTAGAGCACTATATCTACATAAATGAGAGTGAAGATGAAAAAATCACAGTAGCAGATTTAGAAAATATGCTCAAAAAAAAGCGTAAGCATGTAGCTGGAACTATCTTTTTGTATAACCCAGAAGAAACACCAACGGGTTATAAAATGTCTCGTTTCTTGCAAGAGGATGGATTTGATAAGTATGATGAGTATATAACGCTTAATGAAACTCCTAAGATGTATGTTTTAAATGCGGCCCTTAAAGAGCACTACAAAGGAAAACTTGTAGAGATAAAGTACCTCTTTAACTACAATCGTGAAAATATCGAGCCTACACCTATTTTAGAAGAGTTTGATGCTGATTTAGATAAATTCACCTCAACACAACTTACACGTTATGATAGAGAGCTTAACTATCTTGATATTCCCAATATACGTCTTACCGGAAAGTTTGTCTTCTTTGGTATGGGACACAAATATGACAGACATCATAAAAATATCATTGCATATGCTAGAGCACTCTCAGAGCATGTCAATAAACTCGATAAAACTGTAGTCTTTATGCATGATAACAACTATGACGCGGATGAGTGTAAAGAGCTTGCATACTTCCTCTCCCCTTTTGCTACTGGCAAAATGAGAGAAAAACGTGCAAATGGTCTCAAAGAGGTCTTTAAAACACTCCCTCCTCAAATCGTTAAGATCTCTTAGCCCAGCGTGCGAAGAAACGTGCGGGGGCAATCCTCTCACTTATCTCTTTAGCACTTAATATATGCTCCTTTAATATATTTGCAAGATAGGGTGCCAGTACAAAACCATACCCACCACTCCCATTTATCATATAGAGATTTGGATAGTAGATAAACTCTTTATAGTCCGGCTTTTTAACACGTATCTTCTTCTGGCAACATGCAAGTGTCTCAGATGAGAGGACAAGCGGTCCTACAAGCGGCATATAATCAAATGAGCCCGAACGCAGCCCCATATAATCTTTAGTAATCTCTATATCTTTAAGTTTGATTGTCTTAGCCGCTTTTAACAGAAGCTCCTCTCTTCCCTCTTCTATATTATACACCTCTGCATTTTTCTCCGGATGGTAGTGAACATTATGTGTAGCACCAATAGCCATGCTTTCATCACTGCTTGGCGAGATAGAGACAAACTGATGCAAAGAGTAAGGATTTTTTGTTGATGTTTTAATGTCAATTCTGTGTCCCCATACACCACGTAACTCTATATAGGGTTCATCTATAACACTCCTATAGGCTCCTGTTGCCAAAACAACCTCTTTAGCCCCGTAGCTCTCATTAATAATCCATATACCATCATCATAGACTAAACTCTCCACATGCTCGTTTTTATATGTAGCAGAGTTTGACATTGCCTTACACATAGCCTCTGCATCAACAACTCCTGCATCTATAGAGATATATTCTCTCTCTTTTGCCTCTTGTGTAAGCTCTAGTGCATATTCTTGCAACTCATAGAGTTTTAAAGGAGTACTCTCTTTATAGACTCTAAGCGCTTCATCATCTTTAGCATCTTGTGCAAAATGAATCAATCGTCTCTCTTTATACGCTTTGCTAAAATTATCTTTATAGAACTCTGTTGAGTAGATAAATGCCTCATGCAGTATCTCTTTTAACTCTCCTGCTTTTGAGAACTTTGGAGATATAAAAGCACCGGCAGCACCGCTTCCACCACTAGCAATGCCCTCTTTATCAAAGATAATAACGCCTTTGTCTGTATCTTCAAACGCATACGCAACACTACACCCGTTTATACCTGCACCAATAATTGCTATATCATACATTGCTACTCACTCATACTGCTTTTAATGCTATATCTTTGAAGAATTCTTTTTTCAACTGCTCTTGCCTTTTTGGTATCAATAGCTACCTCTACACCATCTTCATTTTTAAGAACTGTAAATTTATCTCTGTTACTAAGAACCATCTCTTTAAAGCTCTCAAAATCTTTAAACTTCTCTCCATTTAACTCATCAACTATCCAGAGTGAAAATTGATGATCACCTCGGTTACTCTCATCGGCCAATACTCTAAGCAGTATTACAACCTCATCTCTTTGTGGTGTCGCCCATTTTCCAGCCGCTTGTCGAAGTTTTAGAAGATTGGACCTACTATGCAGAAGAAGGTTTCTTGTAAGTGGTGTGAAGACATACCCGCCAAATATAAAATACCTTGGCATAACATCATGCTCTATAGTATCAACGAGTAAATCATCATCTGCAATATTTGTCAGTTTTACATCTACTTTTTTTATTTTTCCCTCACGTAAAATATTTAACGAAACACTCTCACCTAGCTGTTTTTTATCTACATAGTAGATAAGTGAAGTAAACTGTTCTGGCATAAACTCTACCGTTCCATCATTCTCGATATTGTGCCCATCAATACCAAGGAGGATATCTCCATCTTTTAAGAGTTTATGCGATGGTGATTTTTGTGATATATCCATCACTTTCACTCCGCTTAAATCCTCACTCATCTTATAGAGCTCTCGAAGAGCTTTATTCTCCATCTTCTGCGTTGAGAGACCTAGATGTGCAAAACCGTCACATTTACCATCTTTAATATCATCTAAAAAGTGCTGTACAATCTCTGATGGGACCAAGTAGCCGATATTTTGAGATTTTTTTATCTGCTGCATTACAACACCGACAATCTTGTCATTACTAATGGCAGGACCACCACTACTTCCTGGATTTATTGCGGCATCTATCTGTATCGCCAAAAAGAGCTCTCCTGAGTGGACATATCTGGTATGTTCTATCCTAGAGACGACACCTGTCGTTACACTCAGTGCATTTCCACCCATAGGAAAACCATAAACTGTAATCTTCTGCTGCACTTTTGGAAGTGTTCCTAACTTTAGAGATTTTGTACCTTTAAAAAAGCTCTCATCTTTTACTTTGAGTATGGCTAAGTCAACTTGGTGGGAGATATACTCAACTTCAGCCTCATATCTTTTTGTCTGACCATAACGCTTTATCTCTATAAATGTCTCATTTGCCACAACATGTGCATTTGTAAGTATCCTATTTCCCTCAATAATACTTCCAGAACCACTTGCTTGTCTGAGCTTTGAGTTCCAAGGGATATTATAGTTTGGTATCTTGGCTACCGTATATATCTTCACTATAGAGTCTTTAATATTCTCCTGCGCAAACAGTGAAATCGAGACAAGAATAACAGCTAATAAAAACTTCATTTCGTTCCTTATAAGTAATTCATAGTATAATACTAAAAATTTGTTTAAAATATTTGGGTAATATAAAGAATGAAATTAATTAAACGTCTCTTATATAAAGGTGGACTCAAGCTTAAACTCATTAGCTTTGTCTTCATCTCTATTATACTAGCTATATCTATTCAAAATATATTTGCTATTCCTTTTATAGAGTCATATATAGAGCGAAAAGCATTTGAAGTGAGTACAACAACCATTGAGCGTATCTCAGACTTCTCATCTTTTGCTCTTTTAGAGAGAACCTATGAGAATAGACTCAGTCTTAATGATGCCATCGAAAAGATTAAAGACTCTCGTATAGACGGGTTAATGGGTATCTCAATCTACCAAAGACAAAAAAATGGTAAAAAGAGCGACTTTGAGTATATTGCCGGTTTTGGAGATATTGTACGATCACTTCCAATAGAGCAAGAGCTTGTCCAAAAGCTCAGTAAGGCAAATAGTGAAGAGGTCTCCTTTGATACATACCTTATTAAAACACCCAACGGTCTTATAGAGACATACCGTTTTGTTCGTCCCATTATATACAAGTATAAGAATAAAAATATTCTTCTTGGTTTTAGTATCTTGTATTATGACAAACGCGCAATCTCAAATGTAATTGATAAGGTCCTTGATTATCTCTATACCATTACAACGATTATTCTCCTTCTATCGACTCTCTTTGTCTACTTTATTGGGGTAAGGCTCACCCGTCCACTCCTTGAGATTACCGATGCGGCAACTGAGATTGCAAACGGTAATCTTGATGTACACCTTGATATTAAGACAAATGATGAAGTAGAGAACCTTGCTTGTCACTTTAACGAGATGGTCGATGAACTCAAACAAAAAGATAAGATGCAGAAGTTTGTATCAGACTCAACAATGAATATGATTAAGAGCAATGAAGATAGACATCTCAAACTCGGTGGTGAGTATAGAGTACTCTGTTTCTTATTCTGTGATATTCGAAACTTCACATCTCTGAGCGAAAAGATATCTCCTGAAGAGGTCATCGACATCGTCAATTTCTATCTCGATATTCAAGCAAGGGTTGTCAAAGCAAATGGCGGAGAGATTGACAAATTTATCGGAGATGAGATTATGGCCTCATTCTCCGGTGAAGATGGAAGCTACAGAGCCATTAAAAGTGCTATTGAGATACAAAAAGAGATAGCAAAAGAGAACAAAAAAAGAGAAGCCGCGCATGAGACCATCTGTAATGTAGGTATAGGAATCAATAGAGGTGAGGTAATTGTCGGTAATGTTGGATATAATGACCATATGGATTTTACTGCAATTGGACTTGCTGTAAATATAACATCGAGATTATGCTCTTCTGCAAAAGCTAAAGAGATTATTATCGATAAAAATACTTTTGATCTCTCCGGGTGTAGATATGCTGTCAAACCATACAAGCCTCTTACACTCAAAGGTATCAGCTACAAAGTTGCTGCATACTCAATTATTATAGAAGATGAGGAAAATGATGCGAAGTAGACTCTCTATAGTTTCACTCTCTATATTTTTAAGTGCCTGTAGCGGGTTTTTAGAACCTAAGCAGAATCAGCAGCAGTCACGTATTCAGATAAATATTATACAAAAACAGGTTGAAAAACTAAACTCTAGTGATAAAAAACGTATCTACCGCTCTATAAAAAATGAGATACAACTACATAAACAAAAGGGTGATGAGGCAACAGTTGCAGGATATAATTATGATGCTGTCAATGCCTATGAACTTGTCAACTTCTATGAGGGGTACTATGCAATTCCTGCAAAGAAAATCTCTTCACTCAAAAAAAATGCAAAAATCAAAAGTAAATATCACTATAAAGAGGCTCTGAAATATCTCAAAAAAGATAAAAGAAGAGCCCTGCATGAGCTTAATCTTGTAATGATGAACAATCCACACTACAAAGATACTCAAGAACTTATTAAAAAGATTAAGAGCGATAGAGAGATTGTCAAGTTTATAAACTCACTCAAAATCGATCTTGAGATTAAAGTTGCAAACTGTAGGGGTTCACTCAAAGATCTGCAAGCCATTAACAGTAGTCTTAAAGAACTTGCAAAGTATGAGTACTCAAATGAGACCATAGAGAAGGCAAAACGTGTTCTTAAAAAGTATAATAAATCTCTTTTAAAAGAGGCTATTGCACTCTACAAAAAAGGAGAGCTTCAACAAGCTAAGAGAAAGTTTAGAGCTCTTTTAACTATCTACCATAATGACAAAGCAGCTATTAGGTATCTTGAAAAGATACGCTACAAACAGAGTAAAAAAGAGAATATGGCCTATGCAAAAAAGAGTCTCAATGAGAAACACTATCTTGATGCTATTGAGTATGCCAACAGAGTACTCCTTCTTGACCCAAAAAGTACAGAGGCACAAAAGATAGTTAAAGAGGCAAGAAAAGAGGCTCAAGCAGCAGTTGACAACTTCATACATGAAGGGAAAAAGTTCTATAATATTCGCTATTTAGATAGAGCAAAAGAGTATTTTGAGAAAGCTTTAGAGATAGATAAGACAAATAATACAGCCCTTATCTACCACAAGAAGATTGAGCGTCAACTCCAAACTATTAAAAGTTTGGAGTAGGAAAGTTAAGAGATTTTAAATACTTACCTCTTTAATATCTGCAATATTTAAAATACTTTTATAGATAGATGCAACAAGTGCTTTACGATTGTTTTTAATCGCCTCATCTTCAGCATTTACCATTACATTTTCAAAGAAAGCATCTAGCTCAGGCTTTAGAGCTAAAAGAGCATCAAGCTCCTCTTCATAAGAGTCATACTCTTTAGAGATAACATCTCTGTATCTCTTGTAGAGTACTTTTTCAGCCTCCTCTTCAAAAAGCTTCTCATCAACTTTTAACTCTTGATTTAAGTCCAAATCTTTTGTAATGTTTGCAACACGTTTAAATGTTGAACTTACTTCGTCAAAGCCTTCAGAGTTAACAAGGTTGTTAAGTGCTTCTATCTTTTTACCCATCGCCAAGAGCTCACGCTCACCAGAAGCAAGAACTGCTTCGATAATTGAAGGGTTTACTTTATAATAGCGTTTCACTCTCTCTAAAATAAAGTTTTCAAGCTTCTCTAAATCAATCTCACCCTCATAGTTTTTCGCAAGTTGTGCAATATCTTTTTTGATATCAAACTCAAATCCATACTCATTAACGATACGGATAATTCCATTTACTGCACGGCGCAGTGCAAATGGATCACGAGAACCTGTTGGAATCTGGTTAATGCTAAAGAGTGCAAGAAGTGTATCGAGTTTCATACTCATAGCAACTATCGCACTTAGAGGAGTCGATGGAAGTGGACTATCTTCACCCTCTGGAAGATACTGCTCTTTAATAGCGAGTGCGACATCTTCACTCTCACCGGCTTTAAGTGCATAGTATGAACCCATAATTCCTTGAAGCTCAGTAAACTCATATACCATCTCACTCATTAGATCGGCTTTGGCAAGACTCATCGCCTTTAAGAGATCATCTTTTGAAGCTTTTGGATTATATTTATCAAAGAGTTCTGTAGCTATTTTTGTCTCACGAACTATCTTGTCAGCAACACTTCCTAAACCTTTGAAGAAAGCAACTTTTTCAAGCCCTTTTGTAGAGAGTCCATTTTTAAGATCATTTTCCCAAAAGAAGAGTCCATCAGCAAGTCTAGGACGAAGTACTCTCTCATTTCCTGAGATAACCTCTGAAAAATCATCAGTAAGTGCATTTGAGATAACAACAAACTTATTTACGAGCTTCCCATCTTTAAAAACAGGGAAATAGCGTTGATGCTCTTTCATTGAAGTAATAATAACTTCTGGTGGAAGCTCTAAGAACTCCTCATCAAATGAACCAAGAAGAGCTGTAGGATTTTCAGTAATTGCGACAACCTCTTCAAAGAGCTCCTCATCAATCTCGACATTTAATCCATGCTTCTTCTCAATCTCTTTGATATCTGAGACAATTTTACTCTCTCTATCTGCCTGATAGAGTGTCACACCACCATTTTTAAGTGTCTCAAAATAATCTTTTGTATCTTTAATCTCTACTGGATTGAAGTTAGCTATACGGTGTACACGTGTTGTTTTTGCACTCTCAACACCATAGATACTCATAGGAAC
>Ga0256843_1001914_pt1 | contig 15761 bp, 13 predicted proteins | sample AlvinellametaG_FD_191572 | JGI IMG/M metagenome (GOLD analysis project Ga0256843, IMG submission 191572) | Pompeii worm associated microbial communities from hydrothermal vent at the East Pacific Rise, Pacific Ocean - Alvinella | ecosystem: Host-associated > Annelida > Integument > Unclassified ... | reverse complement strand
CGAAACGCTCTCCCGCCCGGGCGATCAGGTCGGTAAAGGTCCCGCCCCGGTCGATGGCAAACTCGATCTTCAAACTACTTGAGCCCCCGTATCTGATAGGTGATATCCCCTGCGCCGAAAGCGACCACAAGATCTTTGTCGAAGCTCTTGATCACCTGCCCCGTCTCGTCGAGTATTTTCACTTCACCCCCCTCTTTGGTGACGCGTTCGGCCATCGTCAGATCGTACCCGCTGAAAGCGCCTTTGAGATCGATGGGCACCTCCACCTCGCCCGCCGCCCAGATGGGCAGAATCACCAGCTCGTCGGCGCCGTCGAAACACTCCACGAAGCCCTGAAGATTGTCCATCGTGCGGGAGTATTTGTGGGGTTGCCAGATGGCCCGGATCCTGTGAAAGCCCCGCATCGCGGCGTAGGCTTTGAGCGCCTCCATCGTCGCTTTGATTTCGGTGGGATGGTGGCCGTAGTCGTCGATCACCACCAGATCGTCGCGGTTTTCGATGATGTCGAAACGCTTTTTGATCCCTTTGTAGCGAAGCAGATTCTGCCGGATCTCCTCGACGTCGCGCCCTTCGTGCCGCGCCGCCATCACGGCCAGCGCCGCGTCGACGGCGATGTGCTCGCCCATGCCGAAGACTTCGAAAACCCCCAGATCGCGCAGACGAAACCGCGTGTGGGGCTCGCCGCCGATAAGCACGTACTCCAGATCACGGATGTCCCGGGAGGGGAAAAGTCTGAGACTCCCGATCGGCAGCTTCGCCAAAAAGGGATCCTCGGCGTTGATCACACGCACCTCCGCCAGGTTCAGGAATTTCTCGTACGCCCCGTAAAATCTTTCCAGATCGTAGTCGTAATACTCCATGTGCTCGGGCTCGACGTTGGTGACGATGGCCATGTAGGGGTTGCAGTTGAGAAAACTGGCGTCGCTCTCGTCCGCCTCGAAGACGACCCTGCCGTTGGGCGCCGTGCGGACGTTGGAGTGGAAGGTCTTGGCGATGGCGCCGATGACGGCGTTGGCGTCGGGCAGAAGCTCGGCCAGCATGGCGGAGGTGGTGCTCTTGCCGTGGGCCCCGCCGACGGCGTAGACCTTTTTCTCTTCGAGAATGAACTTCAGCGCCTCTTTGCGCGCGTAGAGCGGGATGCCCAGCTCTTTGGCCCGGATGTATTCGGGGTTGTTCTTGCGCACCGCCGCCGAATGGATCACCATGTCCGCTCCCTCCACCGCGTCGGCGTGATGGGGAATCGTGATCTTGGCGCCGAACTTGAGCGCCAGTTCGTCGGTGATTTCGCTCTGGCGGATGTCCGATCCGCTGATGGCGTGCCCCTCGCCGGCCAGAAACTTGGCCAGCGCGGAGATGCCGATGCCTCCGATACCGATAAAATGGATTTTCATTTTTTCAGGGTTTCAAGCTCTTTGAGGGCATTGTCGAGGACCTCTTTTTTCTCCGCCATGAAACCGCTCACCGAGGGACGGAAGTTGGTGAGAAAAAAGCCGTAGGTCTCGCTGTCGTTGGGGTTTTGGGTATCCACGAGCTCGTCGATGAAGTCGTCGAGTTTCATCTGCGAGGCCGCGGCGGCGATATGGGGCATCATCGCCTCGCTCAGGGTTTCGTCGGCCGCCGTATGGTGCAGGATCAGGAAAATCTCCTTCGCTCCCTTGAAATCGTCTTCGCTCCAGCGCTCGATGCCGTGCTCGTAGATGCCCCGCAGGGTATAAAGATCCTGCAGGTCGGAGATGTCGAAAAACTCCTCTTTGGTCAGCTTGTCCGCCAGCCGGTCGAAAACGGTCTGCAGAATCTCGGTATAGATCCGGTTGAGCCGCTCCGCGGAGAGATCGAGCATGACGGAGGTGTCGAGCACTTCGTACATCTTCTGTACATCCTTGGCCTTGACGGCCGCCTCTTCGCGGTTCGCGAGCTCCATCATGAATTCGGGATTGTTTTTCAGGTCGGCAAATTCGTCGGGGTTCATCGGTCCTCTTTGTTTTTTCGTCATTTTAACATAGGTGACGGTTTGACGCAGCTCTAATCTTCTTTTGGATATTATCTTATTCATAAATTCACAAAATTGGACGATTCTGCGATATGATTTTTCTTTTGATGCTTGTTACCTTCGCTCTCACCGTTGCCTGTACTGCCGGTTTCATACGCATGGCCCCGAAACTCGGGTTCGTCGACATTCCCAACGAACGCAGCATGCATCACAACCCCGTACCGAGGGGCGCGGGGATCTGCTTCTCGATGGCCACGCTCCTGGTATCGCTGGTCGTCATCGTTTTCAACGTCAATCTCGTCTCCCGGTACTTTCTGATCTACATCGCCGTCGCTCTCGTCTTTTTGGCGGGATTTCTCGATGACCGGTACGAGGTGACGCCCAAAACCAAGTTTGTTTTCATCGTTCTGGCCGCGCTTCTTGTCTGTTACGACGGGGTCTGCATCACCTCTTTGGGACATTACCTGGGCGTGAAAATCGATCTTCCCGCCTGGGTCGCCGTTCCCTTTACCGTTTTCGCGATTACCGGTTTTACCAACGCGCTCAACCTCATGGACGGACTCGACGGGCTCGCCGGCACGATCTCGCTGGTGATGCTCGGGGCGTTCCTCTGGATCGGCTACGTCAACCACGACGAACTGATGATCATGCTTTCGTCGCTTTTCATCGCCAGCGTCGCGGCCTTTTTGATCTTCAACTGGCACCCGGCACGGGTCTTCATGGGCGACAGCGGATCGCTCACCCTGGGGTTCGTCATCTCCGTGCTGGCGATCCGGGCCATGCACTTCATCGAGCCGACCGCCGTGCTTTTCATCGTCGTGCTGCCGGTGCTCGATACCTTCATCGTCATGACCCGGCGTATCCAGCGGGGCCTCTCTCCCTTTCAGGCCGACAAGACCCACATGCACCACATCCTCTACAACCGCTACGAAGACGTCCCCTACACGACCATTCTGCTGGTCTATATCCAGATCGCTTTCACCATCATCGGGGTGCAGCTGCGCCACGCCGATAATTTTCTCTCACTGATCCTCTTCGGCATACTGTTCTTTATCTTTTTGAACCTCTTCGATCAGAGGATGAAACGGCGCAAAAAAGAGCCCGGCAAACGCAGCCGCCTCGAAAAGATCCGCCGGTGGCGCGGGAAAGTCCGCGCGCCCCGCCGCTAAAGGACCACGAACCAGGGATTGAGCAGGTTTTGCTTGTTGTAGGTCAGCTCTTCGCGACTTTTTCCCGACACCGCAAAATCTTCGGTGTAACGGTAGCTCTTTTTCCCCGCTTCTCTTACGATCGCGTCCGCCGCCGCCGTGTCCCACTCCATCGTGGGAGCGAGGCGCGGGTAGATGTCGGCGCTCCCTTCGGCGACCATCAGCAGTTTCAGTGACGAGCCTTTGGAGATGCGTGTCACCCGCTCAGCATGGTGCGCCGCTTCGTCGATAAAGGCCTGCGTTTCGGGGGTCAGGTGCGATTTGGAGGCGACGATAACCAGTTCGCCGGCCTCTTTTCGCTCTTCGCTCTTTAGCGCAGGCGTCAGGCGCTCTTTTTCACTCTCGGCTATGGCACCCCGACGGTCGACGGGAGCTTTCCAGGCCCCTTCGCCCCGTTTCGCCCAGTAGATCTCACCCAGAGCGGGCGCGTAGACGACGCCAAGCACCGGAAAACCCTTGTGGATCAGCGCGATGTTGACGGTAAATTCACCGTTTTTCTTGATAAACTCCTTTGTTCCGTCGATGGGATCGACGCACCAGTAGCTCTCCCAGGCTTTGCGCTCTTCGTAGGGAATATCGCGCCCCTCTTCGGAGAGAAGAGGCAGGTCACCAAGACGCGCGAGCCCGTCGGCGATGATCGCGTGGGCTTTTCTGTCCGCTTCCGTCAGAGGCGACTTGTCGTCTTTGTATTCGACGGCGAAATCTTTCTCGTAGATGGCCATGACCGCTTCGCCGGCTGCCAGGGCGATATCGAGGACTTTTTGGATGTCGGGGGTTTCAATCATGCAGGTATCCCTTCGCTTCGAGATAGTCAATCACGGCCCGGGCCGCCTCTTCGACGCCGATGCCGTCGTTTTTGATATGCACTTCCGGGTTTTCGGGGGCTTCATAGGGTGAGGAGATGCCGGTAAAGTCGGGAATCTCACCGGCCCGGGCCTTCCGGTAGAGGCCTTTGGGGTCTCTGGCTTCACACACTTCCAGCGGCGTGTCGATAAAGATTTCGACGAACTCGCCCTCTTCGACCATCTCCCGAACGCTTTCGCGATCTTTTCTGAAAGGAGAGATGAAAGCGGTGAGCACGATCAGCCCGCTGTCGACGAAGAGTTTGGCCACCTCGCCGATACGCCGGATATTTTCGACCCGGTCGCTTTCGCCAAACCCCAGGTCTTTGTTGAGCCCGTGGCGGACATTGTCGCCGTCGAGCAGGTAGGTGTGGCGGCCCATAGCACACAGTTTCGCTTCCACCGCGTTGGCCACGGTGCTTTTGCCGCTGCCGCTGAGTCCGGTGAACCACAGGATGCAGGGGCGTTGGCGCTTGAGACGGGCCCTCTCTCGCTTGGTGACACGATGGTCGTGCCAGACGATGTTCTTATTTGACATAGTTTTTCTTTATATATCTGAAAATAATTTCGGCCGCTTCGTCCGGGTCTGTCGTCTCCGTATCGATGACGATCTCGGCGTGTTTGGGCTCTTCGTAGACGTCGCTGACGCCCGTGAAGTTTTGCAGCTCACCCTTGAGCGCCTTTTCGTAGACGCCCTTATAGTCACGACGTTTGCAGGTCTGCACATCGGCTTTGACGTAGACGACGACGTTGTTTTTGACCATTGTCCGAATCGCCTTGCGCGATTCGCGGTAGGGCGATACGAAAGAGGCGACGGTGGAGATGGAGTTTTTCTGCAGCGTCTGGATCAGGTGGCCGATGCGTTTCATGTGGCGGTTTCGATCTTCGCGGCTGTAGCCGACGTCGGGGATAAGATCGCGGATATCCTTGGAATCGATCCGCTCCAGCGGTATGTCGAGCTTTTGAAGCTTCTCGTAGACCTTGTCGGCGATGGTGGTCTTGCCCGAAAGCGGCAAGCCCGTAAACCAGAGGTTGAACGGCTCGATGCGCTTGCGTCCCCACCGTACCCGCTGCCACACCTTTTCATGCCCCCAATAAAGCGCCACTTTGAGCACCGTCTCGATCAGTCCCGCCGCGATGGCCAGGTCGAGCTGACCGAAAAAGACGTAGACGATAATCACCGTGGTACCGGTGGCGACAAAGCGCCAGGTCACCCCTTTGACGACGGAGCGGGTGTTGGTCTCTTTATACATACGTTTCTACCCTGCGGTCCACGCCACCTGGCATCCGAAAGCTCAGACGGCTTTGCATTCCCATTCCGGATAAAATTCGCGGATGTAGGCGTTGAGAGCCTTTTCGGCTTCGGTGTAGGTGCGTTCACTCTTCTGCCGCGTCGAGATGCCCGCGATCATGCCCGCGGCGACGGTGTTGTTGGTGATCTTGTCGATCAGGATAAACGCGCCGGTACGCCTGCTCTCTTCGTAAAGGTCGAAGGCCACTTTTTCGCTCAGGTCGATCTTGACACGAGCGATGTCGTTGAGCTCGAGGCTCTTGGCTTCGATCTTCTCCCAGTCGTTGACATCGCGCTTGAACATGATCGAGCTGACGGTGGCGTTGGCTTCTTTGGAGTAGAGTTTGAGGATGTACTCCCGGGGCTTGAGAGAGGTCTCGTCCATCCAGACCATCATCGCCTCGAAACTGTCGCCGAACCAGGGCTCTCTCTCCCCCTCTTTGACGATCAGATCGCCCCGGGAGATGTCGATCTCGTCTTCGAGGGTCAACGTCACCGCCATCGGGGCCGTAGCCGTGGACGCTCCGGAAGTATCTTCTGGCGTATCGGTCTCCGGGTTGAGGGGGAAGACGATCTCTTTGACGCGGCTTTGCTTTTTGGAGGGGTAGACGGTGACGGTATCGCCCTCGCTGACCGAGCCGGCGGCGATGGTGCCGGCAAAACCGCGAAAGTCGAGATTGGGACGGTTGACATACTGCACCGGAAAGCGAAAGGCACGGAACTCGCCCCGCTCGATCTGCACCGTATCCAGATAGGGCAGCAGCGCTTCGCCCTCGTACCAGGGCATCCTTTCGGAACGGTCGACGACGTTGTCGCCTTTGAGCGCCGAGAGGGGAATGAAGTCGATCTTCTGGCGAAAGTTCTTGTAAGGCAGCGAGACACGCAGCTGCTTGTACATCCTTTCGTAGTCGGCCACGATCTCGTCGAAGCGCTCCCGGGAGTAGTCCACCAGGTCCATCTTGTTGATGGCCACGACGATGTTGCGGATCCCCAGCAGGCTCACCAGAAACGAGTGGCGTCTTGTCTGGGTCAGCACCCCTTTGCGCGCGTCGATCAGGATGACCGCCAGGTCGGCCGTGCTGGCTCCCGTGACCATGTTGCGGGTGTACTGCTCGTGCCCGGGGGTGTCGGCGATGATGTATTTTCGCTTGTCGGTGGCGAAAAAGCGGTAGGCCACGTCGATTGTGATCCCCTGCTCCCGCTCGCTCTGAAGCCCGTCGATCAGTAGCGCGAAGTCGATCTCGGACTCTTCGCCGACCGTGCCGTACTTTTTCGTTTCGTTTTTGACCGCCGCCAGCTGATCCTCGAAAATCATCTTGCTGTCGTACAGCAGTCGCCCGATCAGCGTCGATTTGCCGTCGTCGACGCTGCCGCAGGTGATGAAACGGAGCATCTCTTTGTTTTCGTGCTCTTTGAGGTACTTTTCTATATTCTCGGCAATCTGTTCGCGACCCATTAAAAATATCCTTCGATTTTCTTTTTCTCCATTGACCCTTCCTGATCCTTGTCGATCAGGCGTCCTTCGCGTTCGCTGTTACGGCTGAGCAGCATCTCCTGGATGATCTCCGGCAGCGTCGACGCCGTCGACTCGATGGCGCCGCTGAGAGGATAGCAGCCCAGTGTCCGGAAGCGGACCGTCTCCATCTTCGCCTTTTTGCGCAGCTCTTCGGGCATCCGGTCATCATCGACCATGATTTTGGCCCCTTCGTACTCCACCACCGGCCGCTCCTTGGCGAAGTAGAGGGGCACGATGGGAATCTTCTCCAGGTAGATATACTGCCAGATATCCAGCTCCGTCCAGTTGGAGAGGGGAAAGACACGCACGCTTTCGCCTTTGTGGATCTTGGTATTAAAAAGGCTCCAGAGCTCGGGGCGCTGGTTCTTGGGATCCCATCGGTGGTTTTTGTCGCGGAAAGAGAAGATCCGTTCTTTGGCCCGGCTCTTCTCCTCGTCCCGGCGCGCCCCGCCGATGACGGCGTCGTAGCCGCCCTGGTTGAGCGCCTGCTTGAGCGCCTGGGTCTTCATGATGTCGGTATGGACTTTGGAGCCGTGGACGAAGGGGTTGATCCCCATTTCGATCCCCTCGGGGTTGGAGTGGACGACCAGGTCCACCCCCAGCTCCTTGACCCGACGATCACGAAATTCGATCATCTCGCGAAATTTCCAGAGGGTATCCACATGCAGCAGCGGGAAAGGCGGCTTGGCCGGGTAGAAAGCCTTCATCGCCAGGTGCAGCATCACCGAGCTGTCCTTGCCGATGGAATACATCATCACAGGGTTGGAAAAGGTCGCCGCCACTTCACGGAGGATGTAGATACTCTCCGCCTCCAGTTGTTTGAGATGGGTCATGGTCGTTTCACTCATTCTAAATCTTTTTGTTGAGTTTTGAAAACAGATTATATAAAAAAAGATTTAAAAAGAGGTTGGTCGCTTTTTTTACCCGTCCCGAGGCGGCAAAGACCGGGTTTTTAAAGTCTCTGTCCGACACAGAGACGACGGGTGTGTCGATGCCCCTGCGGCCGCCGGTGCGCGTTTCGGGATGAAGAGCCGAAACCGCCTTTTCGCCGGTCGATCGCGAAGACGCGGCCTTTGTGATCGATTATTCCACATCATGGAAAGAGTTGATCGTGTTTCATTATGGCGATGAGTGAGAAAAAAACAGGTATCGCGATCCCTCTTTGCAAGGATCGCGACGGGGGGTTCAGATTTTCAAGAAAGGCTGGCCGGTGTACCCGGACGGATCGATGGCTTTGTACCCGCCGGTCAGAACTTCCGGATTCTTCACGCCGTTGAGCTTATAGAACGTCGCGGCGATGGCGTAGGGCTCGAACTGATAGCTCTCTTCCGTCGGGGTGGTAAAGATACGGCCGTAGGAGGTATAGAGCTTCGTTTTTCCGACAACACCCTGGTGGTTGACGAATTTTCTTCCGCCGAACCACATGAAGTTCTGGTTGTTGCCGTGGTCCCAGCCCAAAGCTTTGTTAAGCAGCATGTTGCGACCGAAATCACCGAAGAGAATGATGTTGATATTGTCACGGCCGACCGCTTTGGCATGGTCGAGAGCCGATTTGATAGCGCTGAAAAGGTACTTGCCGCGGTATTTGTGCGCCGTGATCGCGTTGGAGTGGTCGTCCCAGGCGCCCGCCTGCATGGAAAGGACCTTGGTCTGGGGATTTTCAATCAATATCCTCATGGCCATTTCAAACATTTCGCCGAAATGGTTCGGGTCGTATTTGTGCGTACCCTTGACGTCCGTACGATAGTCAACGCCTTCAGGCAGCGGACTGTTGAGGATATCGTCCATGAACGCTTCGAGTTTCGGGCGTTTCAGAAACATGTCGGTGATCTGGCCATTGAGACCGGCGCCCCCCTGGTTGACCTGATTGGCCAGAGAATCCCGGAAATCATCACTGGCATACTTCTCCAACGAAGAACTTCTGCGGGTGAAGGGATTGTTTGTCGAATAGTAACCGAAAGAGACCGGTTTGAGCTCCGACGGCAGGGCGTGAGCGGTCGCCGCATCGCTCAGCAACTGGTAGTTGCTGTCGACGAAGGTAACGTTCGGCATCAGTGACTCACGAATCTGGGGCGCGTGCTCATTGTAGACATGCATCAGCGTCGTCACCATGCCCGAATCGTAACCGACATTGTTGCCCCGCATGTTGCGGATCTGGTTGAGCAGGTGGGCGCGCAGGGTATCGTGCTGTTCGCAGGTTCTAAAGATCGTGGCGTCTCCGTTGTCGACCATCTCCTGCAGGTAATCACCGCCCGCTTCGGCCCAGAAATCATCCTCGGTGCGGGTAAAGTCTTTGGTGAAATCGTTGTAGGAGGGATCGAGTTTCACCACCTCGTCGAAATTGCTCATGTTGCCGATAATCTCTCCCTGCCCGCCCATCAGGTAGACGATAATGGTTTGCGCGTCGTTCGCCGCACCGAACGCCACTTTCTCCAGAGGCAGGCGCAGCGCGTCGCCGAAGCTGGCATGCGCCATACCCGGAAGCATGGCCGAGGCGGCCAGCCCCATCGTACTTTTTAAAAAATGTCTTCTGTTCATCCCGTCCTCCTTAGTCATTGAGAGAGACTTTGCGGTACTGATAGAGTTCCGTAAGCCTGGACATATAGTCATACACGATCATCGTCATATATTTTTGACACGTCGGTTCGGAAAGGTCGGCCAGATTGGTCGAGAGGTATCCGATTTCCGTGTTTTTGAAATGATCCACCAGCGTTTCGAGCTCCAGCGGCGTGGCGTTGCGCCCGAGTACATCCAGAAACATATCGTTGACAAACGCTTCTACGGACGAATGATCGTAGCGTTCGGCCATTTTCAGCATATCCACACCGTTGTCATCCGGATAGTTCGCGCTGTCATCCGTGTTGGCAAGCACCAGCTCCCGAACCAGCTTGGCATAGTAGTTCATGCTGATCGTATCCGTCGGAACCTTGTCGTCCCGACCCAGTTTGTAGGTCATAATCGACTGGTTCATATTGTGCAGCGCCCCATCGATCGAACTGATCGTATAAGCGCCCATCGTAAAATCGAGTGTGTCGATCAGACTGTAGACGGTCTCTTCGACGGTTTTGACCTTGTCGCTTTCAAGCAGGTAGGCTTTGCTGAAAAGGATCGCGTCAAAAATTTCCTTGAACGTTTTGGGCTGAGTCGCGACGATCGCCTGGGTGATTTCCGCTTTGCGTTCGGGGCTGAAGGTCGGGAAAAACCTTCCGACGATCCGATCGACCACCGTCGGGATGAAATGGTCGTTGTTGACCACCGCGTCGAAAAAGTCGTCGCCTGTACGCAACGCTCTGCCCAGAAGGTAGACCGTTTCGTTGTTCTCCTCGTCGCCCACGCCGTTGACAAAGACATACTTGTCATACGGGCGCTCGTAATAGGTATAAAACTTCCAGTTTTTGAGCGCTTTGGCCGCCAGGGGCACATGCGAATCGTCAAAGTCGTACAACCAGATCTCCAGCATCTCCCGTCCGTTGTCCTCCGGACTGCGGAAACGGGCCCAGTTCTCTTTGCTGACCATGTGATCTTTGACGATCTCTTTGATGGGACGATCCTCGTTGATCCACTCACGAAGCCGGTCAAAGTTGTTCAGAATAAACCGGGGGAACATGATCATCGTATCGACTTCCCATCCCGGTGAAAGAAGAATCGTCTGGTTGAGCTTGAAGGCCATCCAGTCGCTGTAGTAGCTTTTGCCGAGTTTCGTGTAGATCATCCGCGAGATGACGACACGATCCGCCTCGCCCTTCTTTCGGGTAATGGCGTCTCCGCCGCCCGTATCATCCCTGAAAAGCTCTTCGTCGGGCTTTTCGATCTTGTCCAGGTCCGGCTGAGCCACTTCGGTCGCGAGAAGTTTGCGAAAATCGCTCATGAAAGAGCCGCTGTTGACCTCTTCCCGCAACTCGGGAAGGCCGCGTCCTTTGAAAAGGGTGGCGTAAAGCTTCTTCGCGACATAGATGCGGTCCGTTTCAGTGAGCTTGTTGAACTCCTCGTCCGTCAGGGGAGCGATCGGGTTTTCGGCCCGGGCCGCGATATCGGTTTTCGCCGCTTCCGTTTCCGTCGCGGTCACAACCTTTTGGGGCTCTTTCTCTTCAAGACGCTCTTTTTCCGCTTCGACACGGGCCAGAGCCGTTTCGTAATCGACCGGTCGGATGGAGAGTTTGTCGTTGTGCTTTTTCATCTCGTCGATGAGAAGCTCGAGGTCCGCCTGGTTTTTCGGCAACTCTCCCACATTCATCGCTTCGAGTGTTTCGACGACATCCTCAGGAATCGTGATCACATCGTCGTTCGGATCCTCGTCAAAAGATTGAAGCACGGCGGCGACCGTCGGGTCGTCCTCGACGAAAACCATCCCGTCTTTCAGGTGCTGGGCGTCGATGGTCCGCAAAAGCACGTCACCGAGAAAGAAACGGCATGTTTCGCCCTTTTCGAACCGAAAGCTCCCTTTCTCATCCGTCACACCGGTTTCGGAACCGCACTCGTAACGAACCCCGCTGACGGCTTCGTCCACATACGTCCCCGTTCCGATCGGTATGGATGCGGTAACCACCGGAGATCCGGTCCCTGATGCACTGACCGCCGTATCTCCTCCGCCGCCGCAGCCGGTCATGACCGACATCGCGAGCGCCAGAAACAAGGGCGTGATAATTTTTTTGATCATTTTGAGATTCCTCCTTCACCTTTATATGAAAGGCAAGTGGCTTTTTGACAATAAGCCAGCATTATACCCCATCTGCATTAGCGAGGTGTTAACAGTTCAATCGTGTTAACACATCACCCGGGGCACCACTACAGTGTGAAGGTAAGGGGAAGAAGCATTTGGGAGCAAACGCTCTTCTCCTCGTTCTTTACGAAGAGGCAACCCGGCTGTCTTCGAAACCGTCCGAAGACCCGTGGCTTTCCGTCCCTGCCTCACAACAGGTTTGGCCTTACAGAGCACTGTGTTTTCAAAGCAGAACCCGACTGGAACTGCAATCCAGCCAACAACTGACACTCATAACATCGACACGACCGGATGAAGCGTAAAGTCTCTATCGCCTCTTTTGGATTAACCAGTATAAATGAACTTCTCCGCCAAACTCTCCGGCCCAACGTTTGGCCATGCCTTTTTGTAGAGCGCAGCGAACTTCCTGTCGTTTTTCTTTATCAGATAAGACATAACCCACAAAAACCTGAACAAAATCCTGTATTTCAACGAAAACTTCCAAAAGCCCAGGGGATCGCATCTTGTCGTATACGCTTTTAAAACGCTTCGATATCCCTTCATGATGCTCATGGCCGTTAGCCATGAGGAGGAGGGCAGCGGGGTCATAAAAGGGCCAATGGTATTGATCAGATATATCCTGGTAAAACGGCGAAAGACTATCGATTTCTCATAATCGTTTTCCGTACGGGGATAAGCCCTGCTCAATCCCCACACCATCGTCCACAATCTGTCGAAGTAGCGGGCGTCTATTTTGGCTTTGGATACGGAGTCTTCATACCTGTACTGATAGTAGCCGCACACCCTGCTCTTATAAAAACTTTTGACGAAAAACGGAATCAGCAAGGTGACAGGATTGTCTTCGTAAATGCAATATTCGGGGTAAAACAGGTCGTTTTCGAGCAAAAAAGTGCGACGAACGCATTTGTTTGTCAAAATACTCATGTGTTCGAGCAAAATTTTTCGAACCGTTTTCCCGTTGGTGTACTCACCTTCTTCTACAGGCAGAGGGCGCACATTGCCCGTCTCCGAACGAACCTCGAAGTCTACAAAATCGAAGTTTTTATCCGAAACTTTTCTCAACACATCGATCGCGTCGGGATTGACATCGTCATCGCTGTCGACAAACCAGACGTATTCACCCGAAGCCGCTCTCAATCCGGTGTTTCTCGCTCCTCCGGGCCCCTTGTTTTCCTGCGTCAATATACGTGTATCGACCCTTGCGCGGCGTTCTTTGAAATCTTCGAGTACATTCAGCGTGCCGTCTGTCGAACCGTCATCTATGAACAGAATCTCCACGTCACCGTCGTTGAGCATCGAAAGGGTATCCAGCAGTCGCCGGCACTTCTTTTCCGAGTTGTGGCACGGCACTATGAAAGAGAGAAGTTTCATCGGTTTTCTCGATCTTTTTTGATACTATTGTATCGGACATTCCAAACAATTTATTTAATGACAAAGAGACTCTCCCATGCTACTCAACGGAAAAAAAGTCCTTGTAACCGGCGCCGACGGTTTCATCGGTTCCCATCTGGCGGAAATGCTCGTGCAAAAGGGGGCCGATGTCAAAGCGCTGGCGCAGTACAACTCCTTCAACGACTGGGGATGGCTCGACACCTCCCCCCTCGCCAAAGAGATGGAGGTCGTCACCGGCGACGTACGCGATCCGCACTTTTGCAAACACCTGACCAAAGAGGTCGACGTGGTCTTCCACCTGGCCGCGCTCATCGCCATCCCCTACTCCTACGTCGCTCCCGACAGCTACGTGGACACCAACGTCAAAGGGACCCTCAACATCTGCCAGGCGGCCATGGAAAACGGCTGCGAGCGCGTCGTGCACACCTCCACCAGCGAGGTTTACGGCACGGCGCAGTACGTTCCCATCGACGAGAAGCACCCCCTCCAGCCCCAGAGCCCCTACAGCGCCAGCAAAATCGGCGCCGACGCCATCGCCATGAGCTTTCACAACAGCTTCGGCCTGCCGCTGGTGATCGCCCGGCCCTTCAACACCTACGGCCCCCGGCAGTCGGCCCGGGCCGTCATCCCCACCATCATCACCCAGATCGCCGCAGGCAAAAAACGCATCGAACTGGGCGACGTCACCCCCACCCGCGACTTCAACTACGTCGAGGACACCTGCCGCGGCTTTCTGGCGCTGGCCGAGTGCGACCGCTGCGTCGGCCAAACCGTCAACATCGGCTCCAACTACGAAATCAGCGTCGCCGACACCCTCGACATCATCCGGGAGCTGATGAATTCCGACGTGGAGTTCGTCACCGACGAGGCCCGCAAACGGCCGGAAAACTCGGAGGTCTTCCGCCTCTGGTGCGACAACTCGCTCATCCGCGAGCTCACCGGTTTCGAACCGCGGGTAGACATTCGCGAGGGGCTTCGCCGCACCATCGAGTGGTTCACCGACCCCCAAAACCTGCGCCGATACAAGACCGACATCTACAATGTTTGAGAAGGCCATCGATTTCATCCGCGCCCTTTACGGGGACAGGGAGTTCATCCCTTTGCATGAACCGGTACTGGGTGAGAAGGAGAAGGCTTATCTCGCCGACTGCATCGACTCCACCTTCGTCTCGAGCGTCGGGGCCTACGTGGAGCGATTTGAGCGGGAGATAGCCCGCTACACCGGGGCCACGCACGCCGTCGCCACCTGCAACGGCACGGCGGCCCTGCACGCCGCCCTCACCGCCGTCGGCGTCGACGCGGAGTGCGAGGTGATCACCCAGCCCCTCACGTTCGTGGCCACCTGCAACGCGATCCGCTACTGCGGAGCCGAGCCCGCCTTCGTGGACATCGACCCCCGGACTCTGGGCATGTGCCCCGCCAGCCTGGAGAGATTTTTCAAGGAGCATACGCGCGAAGAGGCCACAGGCCCCGTCAATACCGCCACGGGCCGCCGCGTCGCCGCCGTCGTGCCGATGCACACCTTCGGCCACCCCTGCGAAATCGACACCATCGCCGAAATCTGCGGCCGCTACGGCGTCCCTTTGGTCGAGGACGCGGCCGAAAGCCTGGGCAGCTTCTACCAAAACCGCCACACGGGCACCTTCGGCAAAGCGGGCGTCTTCAGCTTCAACGGCAACAAGATCCTCACCACCGGAGGCGGCGGCATGATCGTCACCGACGACGACGCGCTGGCGGCGAGGCTCAGACACCTGAGCACGACGGCCAAACTCCCCCACCCCTGGCGATACGAACACGACGAAGTCGGATTCAACTACCGCATGCCCAACCTCAACGCCGCCCTCGGATGCGCCCAGATCGAACGCCTCGAAGAACTCCGGAATAAAAAACGGAAACTGGCGGAAATCTACAAAGATTTTTTCGGTAAAATCGGAATCGAATTTTACTCGTCCCCTTTCGGCGACGCGTCGAACCACTGGCTCAACGCCCTGGTGCTGAAGGGGAGCGAAGAGAGGGACCGTTTTTTGAGACTCACCAACGACCACGGCGTCATGACCCGGCCCGCCTGGGAACCGATGCACCGGCTTTCCATGTACGCGGCGTGTTTCCGCACGCCTCTTCCCGCGACGGACGAGATGGCCGCGCGCCTCGTCAACATCCCCAGCTCAGCGAATTTTACGGAAGGTCTCTTTGCATGAGAGCCAAAGTGATCGCGCTTTCACCGTCTGATACCGTCAAGGAGGCCCTGGCGGTCATCAACACCAACCGGATCGTTCTGGTTTTCGACGGTGGCGGAAACCTGCTGGGCACCGTCACCGACGGCGACATACGTCGGGCCCTTTTGAAAGGGCTCGACCTGGAGGCGCCGCTGGAAAAGGTCTACCACCGCGACCCCATCACCTGCCCGGCCAGCGCCTCCCGCGAGCATCTGCTCCGCGTCGCCCTGGAGCACGAAATCTACCAGATCCCCCTGGTGGACGAAAAGGGCAAAGTGGTCGCCATCGAACTGATCGAGGACCTGCTCAAACCCGGGATCCGGCCCAATCGTGTCGTCATCATGGCCGGGGGGCTCGGCACGCGTCTGCGCCCTCTCACCGACGACACGCCCAAACCGCTGCTGAAAATCGACGGCAAACCGATTCTCGAGAAGATCGTCGTCGACTTCGTGCGCCAGGGATTCCGCAAGATCACCCTCTGCGTCAACTACAAAGCGGAGATGATCGAGGAGTATTTCGGCGACGGCAGCCGCTTCAACGCCCAGATCACCTACCTCAAAGAGGACAAACGCCTGGGCACCGCCGG
>Ga0256843_1001913_pt1 | contig 15764 bp, 16 predicted proteins | sample AlvinellametaG_FD_191572 | JGI IMG/M metagenome (GOLD analysis project Ga0256843, IMG submission 191572) | Pompeii worm associated microbial communities from hydrothermal vent at the East Pacific Rise, Pacific Ocean - Alvinella | ecosystem: Host-associated > Annelida > Integument > Unclassified ... | reverse complement strand
GTTGAGCCGCTACTCCCACAGCTTTCCCGATCCCCGACAGGCGGCGAAGGAGGGACTGCTGGCCTACGGCGGCGATCTGCATCCCGATCGGATCCTCAAAGCCTACCGGACGGGGATCTTTCCCTGGTACAGCGAGGGAGATCCGATTCTCTGGTGGTCTCCCGATCCCCGGCTGCTCCTCTACCCCGAACGCTTCCGGGTCCGGCGCTCCTTCAGACGGGTTCTGAGGAACCGGAAGTACACCGTCTGTTTCGATCGTGATTTCGAAGCGGTCATCGCCGCCTGTGCCACCGTGCCCCGGGGGGAGCAGAAGGGGACCTGGCTGCTTCCCGAGATGCGGGAAGCCTATACCGAACTGCATCGACGGGGATTCGCCCACAGCGTGGAGGTCTATGAAAACGACCGGCTCGTCGGGGGGCTCTACGGTATCGCTCTGGGAGGAGGATTTTTCGGCGAATCGATGTTTTCCCGGGCCAAAGACGGCTCCAAAATCGCCCTTAAAGCCCTCAGTGACGTTTTAAGGGAAAAGGGTTATGATTTTATTGACTGCCAGGTTGTGACCGATCATCTGGTGGGTTTGGGGGCGGAGCCGGTTCCGAGGGAGCGATTCCTGGCGGAATTGGAGGCGGCGCTTCAAAAGCCCTGCGATGTAGGATCCTGGTCAGATTATCAGTGGGGGTATAACGATGGTTGACAGCAATTTGGCCTTTTCGCTTTGGCTTGACTTTATTGAAAGGGACTTTTTGAGAAAAGAGTTCGTGGAACTCATCGAAAAAGGGATCGTCAACGGGGCGACCAGCAATCCGGCGATCTTCGCCAAAGCGATCAGCTCCTCCCCCGCCTATCAGGAAGCATTGAAAAACCTGGAGGGCAAAAGCGCCAAGGAGAAGTATGAAGCCCTGGCGATTGAAGATATCAAAAATGCCGCGATTGCGTTGCGCAGTGTCTATGATGAAGGGAACGAAGGATTTATCAGTCTGGAGGTCGACCCCTTCCTGGCTTTTGATACCCGGGGGACCGTGAAGGAGGCCCGACGTCTTTTCAAGGCCATCGACGAACCCAACGTCATGATCAAAGTACCCGCGACCGAAGCGGGATATCCGGCGATGACAGAGTTGCTTTCCGACGGAATCTGCGTCAATGCGACGTTGGTTTTCTCCCCCGAGCAGGCCCGTGCCTGTCTGGATGCGATGAAAGCGGGGATTGACGAGTTTGAAAACACCGGGGGCGAGCGGGTGGAAGCGGTGATCAGTGTTTTTGTCAGCCGTTTTGATCGGATGCTGGATGCAACGCTGGCGGCCAAGGGGCTGCCCACGGCGAAAACGGGTATCATGAACGCGGCACGGATCTACAATATGGTCCAGGAGAATCACACACCGGTCATCCGGACACTGTTTGCCAGTACGGGGGTGAAAGAGGGGCAGAATCTTCCCGCCGACTACTATATTCGCTCACTGTATGGTGCCCACTGTGTCAATACGGCTCCCCTGGATACCATCAAAGCGTTTGAAGCGGGTCCCAAACCCGAAGCGACACTTCCCATGGCCGCCAAAGAGATCGATGCCTATTTTGAAGAGCTTGAGCGTCACGGCATTGTGATGAGCGAGGTCTGCCATCGGCTGATGGAGGAGGGAATTGAGGCTTTTGAGACCGCTTTTCGTTCCATGTTGAAACAGTTGGAGGGTGAATGAAAGAGCAGCTTAACAAATATCTGAAAACTCTGGTAGCCAATGACGGAAGCGATCTCCATATCAAAGCGGAGGCGGTTCCGAGGGTTCGGATTCATGGTATTCTGAAAAAGCTGGGTAAGGAAAAACTCAGTGCCGAATCGGTCAAAACCCTGGTACGCGAGATTACCACGGCGGAGCAGTATGTCCGTCTCAAAGAGATGAAATCCCTGGATATGGCCTATATCCTGGATGAAAAGAACCGTTTCCGGGTCAATATCTTTTACCAGATGGAAGGTCTCAGTATCGTGATGCGTCTGATTCCGGTGGAGATCCCCAGCTTCGAACAGCTTCGGTTGCCGTCGGTGATCAAAACGTTTGCCGACAAGCCTCGCGGTCTGGTTCTGGTGACCGGAGTAACAGGAAGCGGAAAATCCACGACGCTGGCGGCGATTCTCGATCGGGTCAATGAGAATTACTACAAACATATTATTACTCTGGAGGATCCCATCGAATTTGTCCATCGGGACAAAAAGTGTCTGATCAACCAACGGGCCATCGGGCAGGACTCCAACTCTTTCCGGGATGCGCTGCCTGCGGCGCTTCGGGAAGATCCGGATATCATTCTGGTCGGGGAGATGCGGGATGTGGAGACGATTGACCTGGCGCTGCATGCGGCCAATACCGGTCACCTGGTCTTTTCCACGCTGCATACCCTGGATGCCAAGGAGACGATCAACCGGGTTATCGGAATGTTTCCCGAGGAGGAGCAGAACCGGGTTCGACAATCGCTGGCTTCGGTTCTGGCCGGGGTGGTTTCCCAGCGTCTGGTTCCGACACTGGACGGAGGGCGTATCGCCGCTGTGGAGGTGATGATTCAGACTTCCCGGATTGCCGAATTGATTGCCGAGAATCGGGATTTTGAGATTCCCGATGCCATCGCGGAGGGGAAGGATATTTACCACTCCCAAACCTTCGACCAGCACCTGTTCGATCTGGTCGAAGCCGGGATCATTTCCAAAGAGACGGCACTGGAGGCCTCCAGCTCACCGTCCGACCTGAAGTTGCGTCTCGAAGGAATCGGGCGGGGAAGCGCCAAAGATTTGGCCCGTCAGGTGGAAGAGAACGGTGCGATGCAGCAGGATCTGGATGCTTACGATTTCAAGGAGGATGAAGAGCATTAGAAGGCCCCCCGTGGCCGCCGAGAGTTTTGATACGGGTTTGTTTTTAAGACTTCAACTCCTTTTTAGCAAGGATAACGTACAATTCCGCCCTATTTTACACAAAGGAACAAACAATGTTGGAAGGCATCGTAAGAGAGAGTATCGGAAAGAGCAACGCCAAGAAGCTCAAACGAGATGGTTATCTGATCGCCAACATCTATGCCAAGGGGGTCGAGAATATTCACGCCGCCTTCAAGCAGGGTGAATTTATCAGAACGGTTCGCCGCAAAGAGAACCTGGCGTTTCCCGTCAAAGTGGGCGATAAAGAGCTCAACGTCGTGATTCAGGAGTATCAGCTTCACCCCGTCACCGGCGACATTCAGCATGTCGACCTGCGGGTCGCCCTCCCCGGAGAGGTGACTGATTATCTGGTCCCTGTCAAAACCGTCGGAACCCCCAAGGGACTGAAGAACAAGGGTGTTCTGGTCATTACCAAGCGCCGCCTGCGCGTTCGCGGTCCCATCGAAAAGATCCCCGCCAACTTTACGCTGGACGTCAGCGGTCTGGATCGGGACGAGTCGATCCTGGTCCGCGACATCGAGGCGCCCGAAGGGTGCCGCATGATGGATCGCCCCCACGTCTCCGTCTGCGGTGTGATCAAAGCCCGCTAAAGGGATCCTGTGATCCTCTATGTCGGATTGGGAAATCCCGGGCCGACATATGAAAAAACCCGGCATAATATCGGTTTCCGTGTCATCGACCGCCTGGTCGAAGCAACCGGAGCCCGAAACATCTCCAAAAAATCTTTTCACGGCGAACTCTATCGTCAAGGGAATCTCTTTTTTCTCAAACCTCTGACCTATATGAATCTTTCGGGAAAAAGTGTCCAGGCCGTCATGCATTTTTTCAAGATTCCTCCGGAGAATCTGATTGTGATCCATGACGATATTGATCTGCCTCTGGGAACGATTCGTTATAAAACAGGGGGCAGTCCCGGAGGGCACAACGGATTGAAATCCATCGATGCTCTGGTCGGTCGGGAGTATCTGAGGGTGCGTCTCGGAGTGGGCAAACCGAAACACAGAGGAGAAGTGGTGGATTATGTTTTGAGCCCCTTCGCCCCGGAAGAAGAACCGGTCGTGGAGCAGATTGTTGATTTTGCTGCCCGGGTAGCTCGTGAAATTCCGACGTTGGAGCTTGCGGAACTCAAGTCCCGATACACACGCAGGGCGGAGTCTCCGGATGTTTAAACACTATTTCCGCTATATCGCCTGGCAGTACGGAAAGAATTTTCTCATTCTGCTTCTGGGCTTGAGTTTTGCCGTCGTATTTATCGATTTTCTTCAATATTCTCAGAAAATTCCGGGGGGAGCCAACCAAAAGGTACTTTATGCCTTTTATACCTGGGAATATATGCTGGTATTGATCTACCCTCTGGTGATTCTTTTTGCTTTGGCTTGGACGCAGGTGAACTTTATCTACAGAAATACTTTCGTGTCGCTCTTCTCGTTCGGGTACAGCCGTGGAGAGGTGCTTCTCCCCTTTTTGACTGTCGCTACTGCCATCTATCTCTTTTTTGTCGCCCTCCATACGACTCCTTTCGCGCAGGGACGGGATATGGCACGGGCGATTTTAAACAGTGCCAAGGAGGAGAAGGTCCGGGATCTCTTTTTCAAATACAACGATACTTTTGTCTTTGTCAAACAGCTGGATCCGGTCCGTAAAGAACTGTACGACGGGATGATTTTCCGGCTGAAAGGACGGCATGTGGTGGCAACGACCCGATTTCCTTCGGCCCGTTTTCATGGAGAGCGTTGGATCGCGCCGGAGGCGGTGATTCGGGACAAACGTTTTGATGCCCGGGGGAATGTGCTGGGATTTCGTGATCGGGAGGTGAAGCGGCTGATTGTCCTGGAGGGGTACCGTCCCCGGATATTCAGACAGATCTATGAAGGACGCTCCCTGACCCTTCAGGACGGTTTTGCCGCCTGGAGGCTGTTGGCCCGTCAGGGGCTCTCTGCCGACAAGATCAAATCAACGCTCTACAATACTCTGGTCATGCCGCTTTTTTCTCTGGCGATGCTGGTGATTCTCTTTTTCAAAACACCGCCTTATCACCGTTTTGTCCGGAAAGAACGGCTTTGGGTGGCACTGTTGGGCAGTTCGATGTTGGTCTGGGCACTGCTGTTCGCCCTCTATCGCCTGGGAGTGAACGGTGCGATCAATCCCGATTACGGACAAACCAGTGTGGTGTTTATTCTGGCTTTTTATGCGTTGAATCTCTATATCCGGGAGCGGGGCAGAGAGCGTTTGAAGTGAGGAGAGAGCTCTTTTCAGAGGAAAGCTTTCCAAAGTTGGATAAAATATCTTTCATTTGATAAAAACCATAACCCAAAAAGCGACAGTGATGCAGATTGATTTTCAAAAACTGGCCGATAAATACGGCACTCCTTTGTATGTATACGATTTTGATGCAATGAAGGAAAACTACCGCCGCCTCAAGGAGGCCTTCGCGGGCCACAAGTCCCTGATCGCCTATGCGGTCAAAGCCAACTCCAACCTCTCGGTGCTTCGGCTTTTCGGCGCAGAGGGGGCCGGGGCCGACTGCGTAAGTATCGGCGAAGTGCTGCGGGCCCGCCGCGCGGGCATCGAACCCTACAAGATCATCTTCTCCGGCGTGGGCAAGCGCGACGACGAGATCGAGCGGGCCTTGGAAGAGGGGATTTTGCTGATCAACCTGGAGAGCGAGGCGGAGATGAAGCACGTCGAGAGCGTGGCGAAGCGTCTGGGGCGGGAAGCCCGCATCTCCATCCGGGTCAATCCCAACGTCGATCCCAAGACTCATCCCTATATCTCCACCGGTCTGCACGAAAACAAGTTCGGCATCGAGGTCGATATGGCCAAGCGGATGTACATCTACGCCAAGAACTCCGAACATCTCGATCCGGTGGGAATCCACTTTCACATCGGTTCCCAGTTGACGGAGCTGGAGCCGATTCGTGAAGCGGCGCAGCTGGTGGCGGATCTGGTCCGTTCCCTGGCGGCTATCGGCGTCGAGATCCGCTTTTTCGACGTGGGCGGCGGCCTGGGGGTGGTCTACCGGGACGAGACCCCCATCGACCTGGCCGATTACGCCGAGGCGATTACGACGGCGATCAGGGGACTGGATCTGACCATCGTCTGCGAGCCGGGGCGCTACCTGAGCGCCAATGCCGGCTGGCTGCTGACCCGGGTGCTTTATGAGAAGCGCAACGGCGAGAAGCGCTTTGTCATCGTCGACGCCGCCATGAACGATCTGCTGCGCCCTTCGCTCTACAAGGCTTATCACCGGGTGGAGATCCTGGGGGACGCGGCCCGGCGGGGTGAGCGGACGCCCGCCGACGTGGTGGGGCCTATCTGCGAAAGCGGCGACTGGCTGGCGAAGGATCTGCCTCTGCCCCCCACCGAGAGCGGCGACCTGTTGGCGATCCACAGTGCGGGGGCCTACGGCTTTACGATGGCCAGCAACTACAATACCCGGGGGCGGGCCGCCGAGGTGGCTTGCGAAGGGGGAGCGTGCCGCCTGATCCGGAAGCGGGAGAGTTTCGAGGATCAGATCCGCCTGGAAACGGAATATCTGGAGCGTTGAGATGAATCTGGATGAACTGCGTCGGGGAATCGATCGGATCGACGATACCCTGCTGGACCTCTACAATGAACGGCTCAAGCTGGTTCACGAGGTGGGCCGGCTCAAAAACCGCACCGGAGCCCCCATCTACCGGCCCGAACGGGAGCAGGAGATTCTGGAGCGGCTCAAGCGGCGCAACCGGGAATCGGGCGGGATGCTGACCGACGACGCCATCGACGCACTTTTTCTGGAGCTTTTCGCCGTGGCCCGCAACTACGAACTCCCCGAGCGGGTCGCCTTCCTGGGGCCCGAGGCGAGCTTTACCCACCAGGCGGCGGAGATGAAGTTCGGAGCCATGAGCGCCTATCTGCCGATTCACAGCATCAAGGGAATCTTTCGGGAGGTCTCAGGCGGCAAAGCGAAATTCGGTGTCGTTCCCATCGAAAACAGTTTCAACGGCATCGTCAGCGACACCATCAGCTGTCTGAGCACGTTTGATCTGAAAATCATTGCCGAGGTGCTGGTGGAGATCCATCATGTTCTGGCGACCAAAGCCGAGGATGTGAAACAGATCAGGCGGATCTACTCCAAGGATATCGCCTTCGGTCAGTGCAGCCAGTTTCTCGAAGATGTGGGGCTGGATATGGTGGAGCAGATTCCCGTGGAATCCACCGCCAAGGCGGCGCAACTTGCCGCCAGAGATCCGGAAGCCGCCGCCATCTGTTCCGAAGTGGCCGGACGGATCTATCGGCTGCCGGTGCTCTTCAGAAATATCGAGGATGAGGGGAACAACCGGACCCGGTTTTTCATCGTCAGTGATTTCGAGAACGCCCCCAGCGGCAACGACAAGACGACGATCCTGGTACGTCTGCCCAACCGCCCCGGCGCCCTGGTGGATTTCCTCAACGACTTCAAGGAGGCGCAGATCGGTCTGACCAAGATCAAATCGCATATCGTCGGCGGTGTTTCGATCTTCTTTATCGAGTTTGACGGCCACAAAGAGGATGAGAAGATCAAACGGATCTTCGAGAAGCATCGGGAGTCGATCAAGTTCCTGGGAAGCTACGTCAAAGAGGCGGATGATGTTTGAGCGGAGCGTTGAGGGTTCAGCGTTGAGTGTTGAGAATTACTGGGCCGCCTGTGGCGGCGACTATCAATAGGGAGACGGGATGCGGTTCAACAAAGTATTGGATGAGATTCAGACCTACGAGGCGGGCAAGCCCATCGAGCTGGTGGTCCGCGAATTCGGCGTCGCGTCTGATGAGGTGGTGAAGCTGGCGTCCAACGAAAACCCCCTGGGGACCAGCCCCAAAGTGGCCGAGACGATTCGTGCCCACGCCGACAAAGCGCACCTCTACCCCGACGACAGCATGTTCGAGCTCAAGGAGGCGCTCTCAAAGCGTTTTGACGTTCCCGAAGAGACGATTATCATCGGGGCGGGCAGCGACCAGATTCTGGAGTTCGTCTCCCGAGCCAAGCTCAATGAATCGAACAGCGTGCTTATGAGCCGGGTGACCTTCGCCATGTATTCCATCTACGCCAAACAGCAGGGAGCGACGATTCTGCGTACGGCGGACTATCGCCACCGTCCCGAGGAGTTTCTGCCGATCATGGAGGAGCGCCAACCCGCGGTCGTCTACCTCTGTACTCCCAACAATCCCACCGGCGACGCTACGCCGCGGGAGGAGGTCTTTCGGATCATCGAGGCGGCAGATCCGGAGACGCTGGTGGTGGTCGACGGCGCCTACATGGAGTACGCCGCGGCCAAAGATGAAACCTACCGCATCGAGCCCCGGGAGATTCTGGAGTACCCCAACGCCCTCTACCTGGGGACCTTCTCCAAAGCCTACGGCCTGGGAGGGATGCGGGTCGGCTACGGCATCGCCCGCCCCGAGATCGTCCGGGCGCTGATGAAGATGCGGCCCCCCTTCAATATCAGCTCCCTCTCTCTGGCCGCGGCTATCGCCGCCTGCGGAGACGAGGAATTCGTGGAACGCAGTATCGCCGTCCATCAGGAGCAGATCGCCCGCTACGAAGCCTATGCCGAATCCCACGGTTTCGACTATATCGAGAGCTATACCAACTTCATCACCTGGCTCTTTCCGGAGGAACGGAACTCTTCCGAAATCGCCGATGCCCTTCTGCGCCGGGGGGTTATCGTCCGGGATCTGGCCTCCTACGGGATGAACGCCCTGCGGATCACGGTGGGGACCCCGGAACAGAACGATCGGCTCTTTGCCGTGATGGATGAGGTTTTGGGATGAGAAAGGCCCGATTGCTTCGTTGTCCCGAGTGTTCCTTCCGTACGTTTGATCTCTCGGAATTGAACGGGAGTGAGGAGCGGAGTGATGTTTGGGAAACGATGCTCCATCTTCGTCACAAATGTGAGGAGGAGTGGTACGAGGAGCTGATCGCTTCCTGTGATCTGGAAGGAAAGAAAATCACCCCCAAACGAGTGAGAAAGCTTTTGGTGGAAGCCCTTCAACGGTATCGGGGAGAGCGGAAATGAATCTGCATGAAAAAAGTCTCTCCGAACTTGAAGATCTGGCGGGAAAGCTTCGACAGAAGATTCTGGAGACGGTCAGCCGCAACGGCGGACATCTGAGTTCGACGCTGGGAGCGGTGGATCTGATTATCGGGATGCATGCCGTTTTTGATCCGACGAAGGATCCGTTTCTTTTCGATGTTTCCCACCAGGCCTATGCCCACAAACTTCTGACCGATCGCTGGGAACGTTTTGATACCTTGCGGCAGTTCGGAGGGATCAGCGGTTATACCACCCCTGACGAATCTCCCTTTGACTACTACAAAGCGGGTCACAGCTCCACCTCCATCTCCCTGGCGGTCGGTGCGGCCAAGGCGATTCGCCTCAAAAAGGAAGATCGCATTCCCGTCGTGATGATCGGCGATGGCAGTATGAGTGCGGGGATGGTCTATGAAGCGCTCAATGAACTGGGAGACCGAAAATACCCTGTAGTGATTGTCCTCAACGACAATGAGATGAGCATCGCCAAACCCATCGGCGCCATCAGTCGTTATCTTTCCAAGGGAATGGCCGGTCCGTTCTACCAAAAACTCAAAAAAAAGACGGAAGCGATCCTGGAACGCTTTCCGGAGAGTGCCACCTATGTGGCCAAGAAATTTGAAGAATCGTTTCGGCTGATTACACCGGGAATGCTCTTTGAAGAGTTGGGGATTGAGTACATCGGTCCCATTGACGGGCACGACCTGGAGTCGATCATCGAAACACTGGAAATCGCAAAAAATATGGGAAAACCGGTTATCGTGCATGCCCAGACGGTCAAAGGCAAGGGATACAGGATCGCCGAGGGACCTCAGGAGCACTGGCATGGTGTCGGTCCGTTCGATATCGAGACGGGCAAACCCCTGAAAAAAGCGGGCGGCGCCAAAAGCGCGACGCAGATCTTCAGCGAAACGATGCAGGCGTTGGCGTCGGCGGATGAGCGGATCGTCGGAGTGACCGCCGCGATGCCCGGCGGTACGGGCCTCTCGCCGCTTCTGGAAGCCTACCCCGACCGCTTCTGGGATGTCGCCATCGCCGAGCAGCACGCGGTGACCAGTATGGGCCCTCTGGCCAAGGAGGGATTCAAGCCTTTCGTCGCCCTCTATTCCACCTTTCTGCAGCGGGGTTACGACCAGGTGATCCACGACATCGCCCTGATGGATCTGGGAGTGACCTTCGCTATCGACCGGGCGGGGATCGTGGGCGAGGACGGAGAGACCCATCAGGGGGCCTTCGATATCTCCTACCTGCGGCCGATTCCCAATATGACCCTCATGGCCCCCTGGAACGAGACAAGTATGAAAAAAGCGCTCCGTTTCGCCGTCGACTATCCCCGTCCGTTGGCGTTGCGCTATCCCCGGGGAGCTTTTCTGGGGGATGACGTCGAGGTTCCCGACTATGAGCCGGGGCGGGGGCACCTGCTCCGGGAAGGGGAGGAGATTCTCCTGGTCGGGTATGGCAACGGTGTGGGACGGGCGCTGCGGACGGCGGAGTTCCTGGAAAAGCTGTATCCCGCCGTACTGGATCTCCGTTTTGTCAAACCCCTGGACAGAGAGCTGCTGCGCGAGCTGGCCGGACGATATCCCCGCTGGTACGTCTTCAGCGACGGGGCGCGGATGGGTGGGGTCGCTTCGGCCATCGAGGAGTTCTTCGCCGAGAAGGGGATCGAAGGGGTTGAAGTCACGAGTTTCGAATACGACGACGCCTTCATCCCCCACGGCAAAACCGCCGACGTGGAGCGTTCGATGGGGCTGCTGCCCGAACAGCTGGCGGCGCGGATCAGAGAGGGTATGAATAATTAATAATGAATAATGAATAATTTCGGTAGGCTCTTCCGACGAAGAGCTGTTTTTAATGATGAAAGAGTTGGGAGAAAGACCGATGAGGTTTTTCTTCGAGTTCTTGACGAACCATTCCATAGCAAGGATAGAAACGAATGGCAAAAGAGTATATCTTTACCAGCGAGTCGGTGACCGAAGGTCATCCCGACAAGATGGCGGATCAGATCAGCGATGCGATCCTCGACTACATCATCGAGCGGGACACGGGCGCCCGGGTCGCCTGCGAGACGCTGCTGAGCAACGGCTACTGCGTCATCGCGGGGGAACTCAAGACCCACACCTACGCGCCGATGCAGGATATCGCCCGGGAGGTGATCCGGCAGATCGGCTATACCGACGCCAGCTTCGGCTTCGACTATCGCAGCGCCGGGGTCCTCAACGGCGTGGGCGAGCAGAGCCCCGATATCAACCAGGGGGTCGACCAGGCCTCCGGCGAGACGGGGGCGGGGGATCAGGGACTGATGTTCGGTTACGCCTGCCGGGAGACCGAAGAGCTGATGCCGCTGCCGATCTCCCTGGCGCACAAAATCACCGCCCGTCTGGCTCAGGTTCGCAAAGACGGGACGCTGCCCTATCTGCGCCCCGACGGGAAAGCCCAGGTGAGTGTGCGCTACCGTGACGGCAAGCCCGAGGCGGTTACTACGGTGGTGGTCTCCACTCAGCACGCTCCCGAGATCGAGCAGAAGCAGCTTCACAGAGATGTTCTGGAGGAGGTGATCCATACCGTTATTCCCAAAGAGCTGATCGCCGAAGATATCGTCTACCACATCAATCCCACCGGCCGCTTCGTCATCGGCGGCCCCCAGGGGGATGCGGGGCTGACGGGGCGCAAGATCATCGTCGACACCTACGGAGGCAGCTGCCCCCACGGCGGCGGCGCCTTCAGCGGCAAGGATCCGACGAAGGTGGACCGCTCCGCTGCCTATGCCGCCCGCTGGGTCGCCAAAAACCTGGTGGCCGCCGGGGTGGCGGATCGGGTAACGATCCAGATCGCCTATGCCATCGGCGTCGTGGAGCCGGTCTCCATCATGGTCGAGACCCACGGTACCGCCACGGTGGAGGAGTCGAAGCTGGAGGCCTGTGTCCGCGACGTCTTCGATCTGCGTCCCGCCGGGATTATCCGCGACCTGGACCTCCTGCGTCCCATCTACCGGCAAACCGCCGCCTATGGACACTTCGGCCGGGAAATTCCCGATTTTACATGGGAACGCACCGACCGGGTCGAAGAGATCCGCTCCTGGCTCGGACTCGACTGAGAGTTGAGAGTTGAGAGTTGAGAGTTGAGAGTTGAGAGTTGAGAGTTGAGAGTTGAGAGTTGAGAGTTGAGAGTTGACCCGGCTTGACAAAAGTTATCAGATGATATAAAATCCATAATCCATAATCCATAATCCATAATCCATAATCCATAATCCATCATCCATCATTCCCCTCTTTTTGTCACCTTTCGTAACCATTTCGGCCCGGTGAAACGGGGCCGGGAAGTTAAAGAGTCATTTAACCTTCCTGTGCTATAGTGTGATTCACAAAACGAAAAAGGAGAAACACATGGCAGTAATGATTACAGACATCTGCATCAATTGTGCGGCATGTATCGATGAGTGTCCCGTTGAAGCAATCGTTGACGAGGACGATAACCCCACAGGTGAGGATATCTATTACGTATACGCCGACAAATGTGTCGAGTGCGTCGGATACCATGATACTCCCGCCTGTGCCGAAGCATGTCCCACCGAAGGATGTATCGTCTGGGCCGATTGTGTCGAGGGGCTTCCCTGCCGCGAGGATATCTCCGCAGACGCCCGCGCCAATCACACCCCTGTCATCGAAGACTGATTCTTCTCCGATGAATCCTTCGGCTTCGGCCGGAGGGTTTTTCCTGCTTCCCGCCTCGATTTTTCTCTCTGCATAGAACTTAATTTTTATTATGGTATAATCCCCCTCCAAAAATTTCACCTCAGGATACAACCACTATGGAACAGACTCTTTCCATCATCAAGCCCGATGCCGTCGCCAAGAATGTAATCGGCAAGATCATTGACCGCTTTGAAAGCAACGGACTGCGCATTGCCGCCATGAAAAAACTGCAACTGAGCCGCGCCGACGCCGAAGCGTTTTACGCCGTTCACAAAGATCGCCCCTTCTTTGGCGAACTGGTGGAATTTATGGTCTCCGGCCCTGTTGTCGTCTCTGTGCTCGAAGGGGAGAACGCTGTCGCCAAGAACCGCGAGCTCATGGGAGCGACCAATCCCAAGGAGGCGGCTCCCGGTACCATCCGTGCCGACTTCGCGGAGAGTATTGACGCCAACGCCGTTCACGGCAGCGACTCTCTGGAGAATGCTGCTATTGAGATCGCGTTTTTCTTTGCCAAGCGCGAAATCGTCTAAGCGGCTCCTCCGATGAAAATCGCTTTCGGCAAAGTGGGGCGAAGTCCCGCGGAGTTTCGGTATACCGAAGATTCGGTATCCATCACCGGGACCCTGCTGAAAGCGGGCCATCATCAAGTGACCCTCAAGGGCACCGTGACGGGAGAGCTGGAGCTTTTCTGCGACCGGTGCGGGGTCGGGTTTCGGGAAGCGGTTTCCATTCCACTGGAGTTGACCCTGACCGACCGTCCGGAAAAAGTTTCGGACAATTTGGATACAATTGAGTTTCTCGACGGAGCGATTGATATCGCCGCGTTGCTGGAGAGCGAAATCGCCTCCTACCGGTCCGCCTATCACTACTGCCCGAAGTGTCGGGAAGATGATAGAGAGATCGATATCGAATATTGACCAACCATAACAGAAAGGATCTATCATGGCAGTACCCAAGAGACGACACAGCAAGACCCGTGCCGCCAAGCGCCGCACCCACTACAAAGTTCAGCTTCCCCGCCCCGTCAAAGACGCCGACGGTACCTGGAGAATGCCCCACAAGATGAACCCCACCACAGGCGAATACAAGTCCTGATGAGTCCCAGCGACCGCATCGTACGCGTCGCCGTCGACGCCATGGGCGGGGACTTCGGTCCCGAACCGATCATCGAAGGCTGCATCCAGGCGATGGAGGAGCGGCGTTTCGAGTTGATCCTCGTGGGCGAACGCGACGCCATTCTCTCCTATCTTCCCGAATACTATCTGGAGCGGGTTCGGATTGTCGAAGCCTCCGATGTTATCGACATGCACGAACAGGCCACCAATGCCTTGCGTCGCAAAGACTCCTCCATCTACAAGGCGGTGGAGCTGGTCCGTGAGGGCGAGGCGGATGCCGTAGTCTCCGCCGGGCACAGCGGGGCGACGATGACCCTGGCGACTCTGCGGATCGGCCGCCTTCCCCATATCTCCAAGCCGGCGCTGGCGACATTGATGCCCAACGTCAACAATGCCAAAACGCTGGTCTTGGATGTCGGTGCGGTTACAGAATGCAAACCGCAGAACCTTTATGAGTTCGGGGCGATGGGTGAAGTCTACGCCCAGGAGGTGATGGGAATCGCTTCGCCCCGGGTCGGGCTGTTGGCCAACGGTGAAGAGGAGTCCAAGGGCAACGAGTTGACCAAGGAGGCTTTTCCTCTGCTGAAAAAGATTACCGGTTTCAAAGGCAATGTCGAAGGACGGGATATCTTCAACGGCACGGTGGAGGTGGTCGTAACCGACGGTTTTACCGGCAATATTCTTCTCAAGACCAGTGAAGGGGTCGCCGACGCTATTTTCACCATGATGCGCCAGGAGATCCGCAAATCGCTCCCGGCCAAGATCGGGGCGCTGCTGATGAAGAAGAAGGTCTTCGCCCGGCTCAAGAAGCAGGTGGACTATGCCGAATACGGCGGAGCGCCTCTGCTGGGAGTTAACGGCTGTGCCATCGTCAGCCACGGTTCCAGCAACGCCAAGGCGATCAAAAACGCCATTTTTCAGGCGATCAATTTTTCCCGCTCCGACGTCAACAAAAAGATCGAAGAGCTTCTGGTCCGTAATAACGCCGAAGAAGGGTGATGGGCATATCCCTTCGGATTTTTTTCTCTTTCAGAGTTTTCACTTCCGTAATTTCTCACCAGTTGAAAGTCCCCTTATGCTAGAATAAGCTTTCTATTGTCAGGCGGAAGGAGTTCTATGTCTGTATCTACCCCCATCTACGCCTCGATGCGTTCCATCGGTGCCTATGTCCCCCAGAAGATTTTGAGCAATGAAGACCTGGAACGTATGGTCGATACCAGTGACGAATGGATCATCAAGCGGACCGGAATCCGGGAGCGGCATATCGCCGATGCCGATCAGGCGACCAGCGATCTGGCGGTCGAAGCGGCCCGCGATGCCATCGCCCGGGCCGAGCTGGAGAAGGAAGACATCGATCTGGTGCTGTGCGCCACGGTGACGCCCGACTACTTCAATATGCCGGCCACCGCCTGCATCATCTCCGACAAGTTGGGGATCCGCAATGTCCAGGCCTTCGATATCTCCGCGGCCTGCAGCGGATTTGTCTACGGGCTCAGTGTCGCCAAGGCCTTTATCGAGTCGGGGATGAAGAAAAACGTCCTGCTCATCGGGGCGGAGAAGTTCAGCTCCATCGTCGACTATACCGACCGGAGTACCTGTATCCTCTTCGGGGACGGGGCGGGGGCGGCGATCATCTCCGCCACGACCGATCCGGGAGAGCGGATCATCGATATCCACGCCAGCGCCGACGGCAGCTACGCCGACTTCCTGATGACGCCGGCTCCCGGCAGCGTCAACCCCGCCACCTGCGAAGTGATCGAGCAGGGGCTTCAGTATGTGAAGATGAAGGGCAACGAAACCTTCAAGCTGGCGGTCAAGACCCTGACCAAAGATGTGCGGGAGATCCTGGCCCACAACGAGATCCCCGCCGAGAAGATCGACCACTTCGTCCCCCACCAGGCCAACTACCGGATCATCAAGGCGGTGGGCGACGCCCTGAAAATGCGGGACGATCAGATCATCCTGACCGTCCACAAATACGGCAACACCTCTG
>Ga0256843_1001912_pt1 | contig 15776 bp, 19 predicted proteins | sample AlvinellametaG_FD_191572 | JGI IMG/M metagenome (GOLD analysis project Ga0256843, IMG submission 191572) | Pompeii worm associated microbial communities from hydrothermal vent at the East Pacific Rise, Pacific Ocean - Alvinella | ecosystem: Host-associated > Annelida > Integument > Unclassified ... | reverse complement strand
TTCAGGAGGGTTCGCCGTGGACGATAGGATGCTTGAGACGCTCAAAGCGATCAAAAACGAGATGAGCGAAGCGCAGAAGAAGCGCGAAGCCGAAGAGAAAAAAAAGCGCAAAGCCGAGGAAGAGGCGAAGAGCTTCGAGAGAATGATGCAGGCCGAGGGGACGAAAAGAATGGATAAGTGATAATGGAGAGTGGAGAATTGAATAGGATACGCACTGTCTACATGGGGACGCCGGAGTATGCCGACACCATTTTAAAGGTCCTGCTGGCGCAGAAGGATATGGAGGTGGCGGCCGTCTACACCCAGCCCGACAAGCCGGTGGGGCGCAAGAAGGTTCTCACCCCGCCGCCGGTGAAGGTGACGGCCGAAGGGGTGGGGGTGCCGGTGCATCAGCCCCGCTCACTCAGAGACGAAGGGGTGGCCGAAGAGATCGCCGGGTACGCCCCCGATTTCATCGTCGTGGCGGCCTACGGGCAGATCCTGCCGCGGCAGATTCTCGCCATCGCTCCGTGCATCAACCTTCACGCCTCGCTGCTGCCCAGATACCGGGGGGCCAGCCCCATCCAGGAGGCGCTGCTGCACGGCGACAGCATCACCGGCGTGACGGCGATGCGGATGGAGGAGGGGCTCGATTCGGGCCCGATGCTGGCGTGGACGGTGCGGCCCATCACGCCGCTCATGCGCAAAAACGAGCTGTTTGAGAAGCTGAGCGAAGACGCCGCCGATCTTACGCCCCGCATCCTGCGTGATTTTAAAAAGCTGCGTCCGCTGCCCCAGTGTGACGCCGACGCCACCTACTGCCGCAAGATCACCCGCGCCGACGGGCTGATAAGTTTCGACCTGCCCGCCGGCGAAATCTACAACCGTTTCCGGGCCTACGAAGGGTGGCCGGGGATCTACCTCGAAAGCGGGCTGAAACTGCTGGAGATCGAGCCGGCGGAAGGGTCGGGGCGCCCCGGCGAGATCCTGGCGGTCGACGACGAAGGGGTCACGGTCGCCTGCGGCGAGGGGGCGCTGCGGATCACGAAGCTTCAGCCCCCCTCCAAAAAGGCGATGGACGCGCCCAGCTACATCCGGGGCAAAAGGCTGCAGGTTGCGGATCTACTCGTTTGAGACGCTCCCCTCCACCCAGCGCTGGCTGATCGAGAAGCTGGCCGAAGGGGAGGTGACGATCCCCTGCGCCGTCATCGCCGGGCTCCAGACCGACGGGGTGGGGAGCCGTTCAAACCGCTGGATCGGCAAACCGGGCAACTTCTTCGCCTCCGTCGCCCTCGAGCAGGCGCAGCTGCCCGACGATCTGCCGCTGACGGCCGCGTCGATCTATTTCGCCTCGCTTATGCAAACGGTTTTAAACGAAATGGGATCGAAGGTGTGGATCAAGTGGCCCAACGATTTTTATCTGCAAAACCGCAAAATCGGGGGGTGCATCACCACGAAAAAGGGGCGGGTTCTGATCGCGGGGATCGGCCTCAATCTTGTCGACGCGCCCCGGGATTTCGGGGTTTTGGACGTCGAAACGTCCCCGCGGGCGCTGCTGGATAGGTTTTTGGAACGGATTGAACGCGCCCCGTCATGGAAGCAGATTTTTAGCAACTATAGATTAGAATTTGACAAGAGCAAAAGCTTTCGCGCCCATGTCGGGGACGAAGCGGTGGATTTGAGGGAGGCCGTCCTCCAGAACGACGGATCACTGATGATAGGAAAGAGAAGGGTAGTAAGTCCAAGATGAGCGAAATTATCACGATAGCGAACCAGAAAGGCGGCGTAGGCAAGACGACGACGGCGGTCAACCTGGCCGCCTCTTTGGCGGTGGCGGAGAAGAAGGTCCTGCTGATCGACGCCGACCCCCAGGCCAACGCCACGACGAGCCTGGGCTTTCATCGCAACGACTACGAATACAACATCTACCATGTTCTGATCGGCGCCAAGAAGATCCGCGACACGATTCTCAAAACGACCCTGCCGACCTTGCACCTGGTCCCCTCCAACATCGGTCTGGTCGGGGTCGAAAAAGAGTTCTACGACAGCGAAACCCGCAAGGGGCGCGAGCTGGTCCTCAAGCGCAAAATCGACGAGATCAAGAAAGAGTACGACTACATCATCATCGACTCGCCCCCGGCGCTGGGGCCCATCACGATCAACGCCCTCAGCGCGGCCCATTCGGTCATCATTCCGATCCAGTGCGAGTTTTTCGCCCTGGAGGGGCTGGCACAGCTTTTGAACACGATCCGCCTGATCAAAAAGACGATCAACCCCAAGCTGAAGATCAAAGGGTTTTTGCCGACGATGTACAGCGGCCAGAACAACCTCTCCAAACAGGTTTTCGCCGACTTGACCCAGCACTTCAAAACGAAACTCTTCAAATCGGACGACGACGAATTCATCGTCATTCCCCGCAACGTCAAACTGGCCGAAAGCCCCAGTTTCGGAAAGCCGGTCATCCTCTACGACGTCAAGTCGACCGGATCCAGGGCCTACCAGAACCTCGCCCAGGCGATTCTCGCCAGCTAAAGGGCACTCATGGGCAAAAAGAGCAAAAGCAAATCCCTCGGCCGGGGGCTGGGCGCGATTTTGGGGGAAGTGGCCGAAGCCTACGAAAACGAATTCAAAGGCGAAGGAACCGAAGGCGCCGGAGAACAGGTCGCCGAGATTCCGCTCGACGCCGTCGTCCCCAACCCCTATCAACCCCGTACCCGTTTCGACGAAAACGCCATCCGTGAGCTGTCCGAATCGATCAAACGCCACGGCCTCCTGCAGCCGGTCGTGGTCATCGATCAGGGCGACGGCACCTACATGCTCATCGCCGGCGAACGGCGGGTGCGTGCCAGCCGTCTCGCGGGGCTGGAAACGATCCGGGCCATTGTCGCCGACATCGACGAGTCGAGGTTCCGCGAACTGGCCCTCATCGAAAACATCCAGCGCGAAGAGCTCAACCCGATCGAACTGGCCCGCTCCTACAAAGAGCTGATCGAAGAGTACGGCATTACCCAGGAGGAGCTCTCCAAATTCATCCACAAAAGCCGCAGCCAGATCGCCAACACGATGCGTCTGCTGCAGCTGAGCGACTACGTGGTCGACAAGATCGCTTCGGGCCAGATCAGTCAGGGGCACGCCAAAATGCTGGTGGGTCTGGAGGAAAAAGAGCAGCGCATTGTCTGCGACACCATCGTCGGGCAAAAGCTGAGCGTCCGCCAGACCGAAGCGCTGGTAAACGGCATGAAAAAGCCCGGGGCCAAAGCGCCGAAACCCAAACCGGCCAAAGAGACGTGTTTCGAACTGGGTGCCTACAGGGAAGTGATCGAAGAGAATGTTCCGTTTCGTATCAGTGTGAAACGAACGAAGATCGAAATTTCGTTTCAAAACGAGGAGGAATTGAAGGATTTTTTGAAAAAATTTGCCAAAAAAGCATGAAATTCCGGGGATTGTGAGGCTATTTCTGAGCGTTTTGGTTCCGAAACGCTTAAGAATATCCTTAATTTATAATTTTGGATAAATATGATAACATTGCCCAATTTTAGGAAAGGAGCGTAAGCATGCTGGATATCCATTTATCCCTGATGCTTCTGGTGGCAGTCGTCTTTTTGGTACTGCTCTTCCTGCTCAACAGCTGGCTCTATCAGCCGTTGCTCAGGTTTATGGACGAACGCGACAAGAGCATCCGCAAAGATCTCGAGAACGTCAGTTCCAACACCCATGAGATCGACGAGCTCAGAGCCAAGGCCGACGCGGTCATCGCCCAGGCGAAAAACGAGGCCGCCGCGATGCGCGCAAAGACCATCGAAGAGTCCAAACTGCTGGCCCAGAGCAAACTCGAGGCCAAAAAAGAGGAGCTGGAAAAAGCGTATCAGGAGTTCCTCGGGGAACTGAAAAAAGAGGAAGAGCAGCTCAAAAGCGAGCTCCTTTCCCAAATGCCGCTGTTCAAAGAGTCTTTGAAAGCGAAATTCAGTCAGATATAAAGGAGTGAGAGTGCGTAAACTTTTATGGATGGCTGCGTTCGCGATTCCCGCTGCGCTGATGGCGTCGGGCCATGAAGCTGCCGAGGGCGGCACCGATTTCGTTCCCCGCCTTGTCAACTTCATCATCTTTGTCGGAATCCTCTGGTATTTCGTCGCGGAACCGGTGAAGAACTTCTTTACCGGCCGCACCGCGGAGATCGCCGAGCGCCTCGAAGAGGTTCAGCGCCGTCTGAAAGAGACGAAAAAGGCGAAAGAGGATGCGGAAGCCGCTTACGAGCAGGCGCTTAAAACCGCCGAAGAGATCATCGAAGCGGCGAAAAAAGAGTCACAGCTTCTGGCGAAAAAGCTTGACGAACAGCTCAAAGCGGAGCTGGAGAATCTCGAAAAGCTTCAGAGCGAGAAGATGGAAGTCGAGAAGCGCCAGATGGTTCGCAAAACGGTCGCCGAAGTGCTCGACGAGCTCTTCAAAGGCGATGCGATCGGCATGGATGAGAAGAAGTTCGTCAATCTCATCATGAAAAAGGTGGCGTAACATGGATCAGCTGGTTGCAAAACGGTATGTCAAAGCGCTGATCGAAGCGCTGGGCGACAAAAAGATCGAAGAGGCCGCCAAAGCGCTCGCGGCGGTTTCGGAAGCTTTCAAGGACGCGAAATTCGCGGAGATCATCATCTCTCCGGAGGTCAGGAAAGAGCAGCGTGAAGAGTTGATCGTCGGTCTGCTGGGTGAAAAGGCCGATCCCAAACTCGTCAACTTCGTCAAGACGCTGGGGATCCACAACCGCTTCGGCCTCATTCCGGAAATCTCGTACCTGCTGCAAAAAGAGCTGCAGCGTCGTGCCAACCGGTACGAAGGTGTGGTCGAAAGCGACAAGAAGATCGACAAGAAACTTCTGGGGGAGCTCGAAAAATCGCTTTCCAAGTATGTCGATGCCACGGTCGTTCTCCATCCGGTCAAAACGGACCGGGAAGGTATCAAAGTCACCATCGAAGATCTGGGTCTGGAAGCGAGCTTCTCGAAAGAGCGCGTCGCCTCCGACATGATCCAACATATTCTCAAAGCATTGTAAACAAAAGAAAGGAGATCGGAAGTGTCTAAACTTCAAGCAGATGAAATCAGCTCCATCATCAAAGAGCGGATCGAAAATTTCGAATTGAGCGTCGACATTGACGAAACGGGTAAAGTTGTCAGCGTCGCTGACGGAATCGCGCAGGTTTTCGGCCTCAACAACGTCATGGCGGGCGAAATGGTCGAGTTCGAAGACGGCGAAAAAGGAATGGTCCTCAACCTTGAGGAGGCGAGCGTCGGTATCGTCATCCTCGGAAAAGGCGTCAATATCCGTGAAGGAATGAGCGTCAAGCGTCTGGGCCAGCTTCTGAAAGTACCCGTCGGCAAAGAGATCGTCGGACGCGTCGTCAACGCCCTGGGCGAGCCCATCGACGGCAAAGGCCCGATCGAAGCCAAAGAGTACCGCTTCGTCGAAGAGAAAGCTCCCGGCATCATGGCCCGTAAATCGGTCCACGAGCCCCTGCAGACCGGTATCAAGGCGATCGACGCCCTGGTTCCGATCGGACGCGGACAGCGCGAGCTGATCATCGGTGACCGCCAGACCGGTAAGACCACCGTCGCCATCGACTCCATCATCAGCCAGAAAGGTCAGGGCGTCGTCTGTATCTACGTCGCCGTCGGTCAGAAACAGTCCACCGTCGCTTCGCTGGTTCGCAAACTCGAAGAGCACGGCGCCATGGAGTATACCATCGTCGTCAACGCCGGCGCGTCCGAGTCAGCCGCGCTTCAGTTCCTGGCTCCCTACGCCGGTGTCACGATGGGTGAATATTTCCGCGACAACGGCCAGCACGCACTGATCATCTACGACGACCTGAGCAAGCACGCCGTCGCCTACCGCGAAATGTCTCTGATCCTGCGCCGTCCCCCGGGCCGCGAAGCGTTCCCCGGCGACGTCTTCTACCTGCACTCCCGCCTGCTCGAGCGTGCGGCGAAGCTCAGCGACGAGCTGGGTGCCGGTTCCCTGACGGCTCTGCCGATCATCGAAACCCAGGCGGGCGACGTTTCGGCTTACATTCCGACCAACGTCATCTCGATCACCGACGGCCAGATCTTCCTGGAGACCAACCTCTTCAACAGCGGCATCCGCCCGGCGATCAACGTCGGTATCTCCGTCTCACGCGTCGGCGGTGCCGCACAGATCAAAGCGATGAAGCAGGTCTCCGGTACACTGCGCCTCGACCTGGCCCAGTACCGCGAGCTCGAAGCCTTCGCCCAGTTCGCTTCCGACCTGGACGACGCCACACGTGCCCAGCTCGAGCGCGGTGCGCGCATGGTCGAAGTTCTGAAACAGCCCCCCTACAGCCCGCTGCCGGTCGAGAAGCAGATCCTGATCATCTACGCCGGCGCCAACGGCTACCTGGATGACATTCCTGTTTCCGCCGTGACCAAATTCGAGGCGGAGCTCTATCCCTTCGTGGAAGCGAACTTCCCGGAAGTTCTCGAGCAGATCCGCGAGAAGAAGAAGATCGACGACGAGGTCGAAGAGCTGATCAAAAAAGCGCTGGAAGAATTCAAAACTTCGTTTAGCGCCTAAGCTAAGGATCCATCATGGCAAACTTGAAAGAGATTAAGCTTCAGATCAACAGCGTCAAAGGCACCCAGAAGACGACGCGTGCGATGAAGCTTGTTTCGCAGGCGAAACTCAAACGGGCCGAAGAGCTGGCGAAGCGTTCCCGTGTCTACGCCAACAAGCTCGACGAACTCGTCAGTGAGATCGCCTACGAGATCAACACATCCAAAGTGGGCGGGAGCGACAGCCGGTTCGTTCAGACCGACCTGCCGGTGCGTACCGTCGACATCATCGCGATCACGGCCGACAAAGGGCTCTGCGGCGGATTCAACGTCGCCACGCTCAAAACGACTCTCAAACTCCTCAAAGAGTACAGAGAGAAGAAAGTCGCGGTACGCCTGCGTGTCGTAGGCCGCAAAGCGATCGACTTTCTGAAGTACAACAACATCGAGATGAAAGACGAAGTGATCGGCCTGAGCGCCTCGCCCGACTACAAGCAGGCTGCGGAGTTCATGGACGAATCGCTGATGGATTTCGCCGAGGGCAAAACCGACCGGGTCATCCTGATCTACAACGGTTTCAAAAACATGCTGACCCAGGAACAGCGGGTCATGCAGCTTCTGCCGGTGGACATCTCCACGGTCGAACCCCGCGAACTCAAGTCGAGCATCGAATACGAACCCGAAGAGCAGGAAGAGCTTCTTAATACGCTTCTTCGCAAGTACTGCGAATACAGCATGTATTACGGTCTGCTCGATTCGCTTGCCGCAGAGCACAGCGCCCGGATGCAGGCGATGGACAACGCGACGAAAAACGCATCCGAACGGGTCAATGAGCTGACGATCGCCTACAACAAAGCGCGTCAGGAATCTATCACTACCGAACTGATCGAAATCATCAGCGGTATGGAAGCACTGAAATAAAAGAAGGAGAAGGAATGACAGGAAAAATTGTTCAGGTCATCGGTCCGGTTGTCGACGTCGATTTCGAAGACTACCTTCCGGCGATCAACGAAGCACTCGAAGTCCATTACGAACTCGAAGGCGACAAGAAACGCCTCGTACTGGAAGTCGCCAGCCACATCGGCGACAACCGCGTCCGAACCATCGCCATGGACATGAGCGAAGGACTGGTTCGCGGCATGGAAGTCAAAGCGACCGGCGACGCCATCAAGGTTCCCGTCGGCGAAGAGGTTCTCGGACGGATCTTCAACGTCATCGGTGAGACGATCGACGAAGGCGAACCCCTCAAAGCGAAAACCACGTGGAGCATTCACCGCAACCCGCCGGCTTTCGAAGATCAGAGCACCAAGCAGGAGATTTTCGAAACCGGTATCAAAGTCGTCGACCTGCTGGCCCCCTACGCAAAGGGTGGTAAAGTTGGTCTCTTCGGCGGTGCGGGCGTCGGTAAAACCGTCATCATCATGGAGCTTATCCACAACGTCGCCTTCAAACACAGCGGTTACTCCGTCTTCGCCGGCGTCGGTGAGCGGACACGTGAAGGTAACGACCTCTACAACGAAATGAAAGAGTCCAACGTCCTGGACAAAGTCGCCCTCTGCTACGGCCAGATGAACGAGCCCCCGGGAGCACGTAACCGTATCGCACTGACGGGCCTCACCATGGCCGAATACTTCCGTGACGAGATGGGTCTGGACGTTCTGATGTTCATCGACAACATCTTCCGCTACGCCCAGGCCGGTTCGGAGATGTCCGCACTTCTGGGACGTATCCCCTCGGCGGTCGGTTATCAGCCGACGCTGGCCCGCGAGATGGGACAGCTCCAGGAGCGGATCACCTCGACGACGAAAGGTTCCATTACCTCCGTTCAGGCGGTTTACGTGCCCGCGGACGACCTGACCGACCCCGCGCCGGCTTCGGTCTTCGCCCACCTCGACGCCACGACGGTTCTGAACCGTAAGATCGCCGAAAAGGGTATCTACCCCGCCGTCGACCCGCTCGACTCCACCAGCCGGATGCTCGACCCCGCCATCATCGGCGAAGAGCACTACCAGGTCGCCCGCGGTGTCCAGAGCGTGCTGCAGAAGTACAAAGACCTGCAGGATATCATCGCGATCCTCGGTATGGACGAACTGAGCGAAGAGGACAAAAAGACGGTCGAGCGCGCCCGGAAAATCGAGCGCTTCCTCTCCCAGCCCTTCTTCGTCGCGGAAGTCTTTACCGGCAGCCCCGGAAAATACGTCACCCTCGAAGAGACCATCAAAGGCTTCAAAGGCCTGCTCGAAGGCGAATACGACGATCTGCCCGAAGCGGCGTTCTACATGGTCGGCAGCATGGACGAGGCGATCGAGAAGGCTGAAAAGCTCAAAGCCAAAGCTTCCTGAGGTGGGTAAGACCCGCCTCGTGATGCCATCCTGACCCAAAGGATCGTTATGGATACAATGAAACTTGAAATCGTGACACCCCACGGCGAAATCTTCAACGGTGACGTCAAGTCGGCGACCTTCCCGGGCGCCGAAGGGGAGTTCGGCGTGCTGCCCGAACACGCGTCGCTGGTTTCGCTTCTGGAAGCGGGGGTCATCGAGCTCGAAAAGAGCGACGGATCCAAAGAGTCGATCGTCATCGACTCCGGATACGTCAAAGTCGATGAAAACAAGACCCTCGTCATCGTCGAAGGGGCTGTGCCCATCGTCGGCGAAACCGAAAGCGAAATCGCCAAGGCGATCAAAGAGGCCAAAGAGCTGGTCCAGAAGGCGAGCAATTCCGATTTCGCCATCGCCAATGTCGAAGCGAAAGTGGAAACCGCCGCCAAAACAAGATTTTAACCCATGATCGACATTGTCGTCGGTTACCTCGACCGCAGCAGTCCCATCACGATTTTCGTGCTGGGAGTGCTCTCCTTCTACCTCTTTCTTACTGTCTGGACATTCGTCTACCGCTATCTGACACTGGGACGCTGGCTCAAAAAAGAGCGCGATTCGATGGAACAGATGCACATGGGCGCGTCCACCGTGACGCAGGGCTCCGTGCTGAAAAGCTGTCTGAAAAAATCGGTCGCGATCAGCCCGAATCTCCTGGAGATGTGCGAGTATGCCGCCACGAGAGAGGCGACGAAAGGGCTGACCCTTCTTTCGATGATTGCCAGCACATCGCCTTTCATCGGCCTCTTCGGCACCGTCATCTCCATCCTCGAGGCGTTCGCGGGGCTCGGCACGCAAAAAAGCGCCACGCTGAGCGTCGTGGCCCCGGCCATCAGCGAAGCTCTGGTCGCGACGGCGGCGGGTATTTTCGTCGCGGTGTTCGCCTACAGCTTTCATCTCATTCTCAAGCGCCGCGCCTACGAGCTGAGTACGGTCATCGCCATGCAAAAAGATATGCTGCTGGCCAACAAGACGGGGGCGTAGCGGCGTGAAGTTCGACTGGGACGAAAAGCCCGATCTCAACATTACGCCGCTGGTCGACATCATGCTGGTGCTGATGGCCATCCTGATGGTTACGGCTCCGACCATCATCTACGAAGAGAACATCACGCTTCCCCAGGGCTCGCGAACCAAAACCTACCAGAAGGTCAAATCGATCGAACTGAGCATGGATCGCAAAGGAGTGATCCACTTTATGAAAGAGTCATTCGACAAACTCTCCTTTCCCGACCGCTTTCTGCTCAAGACCCAGTCGCTGAGCAAGGCGATCCCCGTCTATATAAGAGCCGACGAGAACCTTCCGTACAAAGACGTGATGTTTCTGCTCAAGACGGTGAAAGAGGCGGGTTTTTCGAAAGTCTCCCTGGTGACGAATGGATAGGAAAAAGAGTTACTTTTTCGCCGGCGGCATCGCGGCCGTCGGTTTTTACGTGTTGCTGATCTCTCTGCTCCTTCTCTTTTTCAACGACTACCGCCATACGCGTCGATACGTGCCCAAAAAATCCCAGTCGATCGAAGTCTCTCTCATGAGCGCGCCGCCGACTCGCCCCAAACCCCGGCCCGCGGTCAAAAAGGAGCAGAAAAAACAGCTCAGGAGCAAAATACCCGCCACCGTCAAAAAACCTTCTGCCGAACCTTCCCCGAAACCCAAACCGGCGCCACCCCGTCCCCAGGCGATCAAGTCGCTCTTTGCCAAAGTGAAAGTGGCCGAACCGACCGACACCCGTCCCGCGCGTCTCGCCAACGCTCCGAAGATCCGTTACAAACCGACGGCCCGGAAAAACCGGGAGGAGCGCAGGAAGGCCGAGGCGTTGGTCCGGGATATCAACCTGAGCAAAACCTCCATCAGGATGGCTTCGAAGTCCGGCGGACAGGGCGAGGTGGATGCCTACATGAGCAAGCTCTACGATATCCTCTACGGATCGTGGCAGCCCGAAGCGGTCTACGCGGGATCGAAAGCGACGGTACGTCTCTTTATCGAACCGGACGGAAGTTTTAACTATCGTGTCCTATATCCTTCGGATAATCAGGGTTTTAACGAGAGCCTGATAGAATACCTCGACATGCTGCAGAAGCGGGGTCTGCCGCCGCATAAGCGGGAGAAGACCCTGACGATCGACGTGGAATTCAAAGCCAAGGAGTAGGCGTGCGCTTTTTACTGATACTGATGACGGGGATCTTTCTTTTCGCATCCGACGCGACGCTGGAGATCGTCAAGTCGGCGGACAACCGTCCCACGATCGCGATCCAGGACGCGTCGGAGTTCGGCGGCGACCTGACCCGTCGCAAATTTTTCCGTCTGGTGATGGGCGATCTGAAAGTGACGGCCCACTTCAAGGTTGACGACACCTACCGTACCGCCGACTACGATGCCATGGTCGACCCGATGCTCAAGTCGGACAACTACCTGCTGCGCTACCGATTCCGCGAGGGAGAGGAGCAGCGGCTCTATATGGATGTCAAAGCTTACGAGATGCCTTCGGGCACGCCCATATTCGAGCGAAGTTACCGGGTGGAAAACCGGGCGCGATACCCCTTTCTGATCCACCAGGCGATCATCGATTTCAACGATTATCTCGGGATGCCCGGCGTCCACTGGATGAAGCGTTACGTGGTCTTCGCGCAAAACACGGCGCCGAGGCAGGCGGACATCGTCATCGCCGACTACACGCTCACCTACCGCAAAAAGATCGTCAGCGGCGGGCTGAATATCTTTCCCAAATGGGCCGACGGCGACCAGCGGGGGATCTACTACACCAAAGTGGGCACGCGGCCCGTCCTCTACTACTACAACATCTACACCGGCGAACAGCGCAAAGTGGCCGTCTCCGACGGCATGCTGGTCTGCTCCGACGTCAGCCGGGACGGGACGAAGCTTCTGCTGACGATGGCTCCCGACGGGCAGCCGGACATCTACCAGTATCATCTCGACAGCGGCATGAAAGAGCGGCTCACGTTTTACAGCGGTATCGACGTCTCGGGGCAGTACATCGACGGGGAGCGGCGCATCGTCTTCGTCTCCGACCGGATGGGCTATCCCAACATCTTCGCCGCCAAAATCGGCAGCCGCGCGGTGCAGCAGATGGTCTTTCACGGCCGCAACAACAGCTCCTGCAGCGCCCACGGCCACTACATCGTCTACAGCAGCCGCGAAACGGACAACGCCTTTGCCGCCAATACCTTCAACCTCTATCTCATCTCCACCCAGAGCGACTATATCCGGCGCCTGACGGCCAACGGGGTCAACCAGTTCCCCAAATTCTCCCGTGACGGGGAGACGATTCTCTATCTCAAACATTATGCCAACCAGAGTGCGCTGGGGATCATCCGGCTCGACTACAACGAAGGATTTCTCTTTCCGTTGAAGGGGCAGCAGATCCAGTCGATCGACTGGTAATTCCAACCGTCGTGAACCGGATGACGCGACGGCGGGAAATTATGCTAAAATTCAGGCAATTTAATCTATCGAGGAGAGAGCTATGAAAAAGAGTCTGTTTATTGCGGCGATCGCCGCCGCGGTGCTGATGACAGGATGTTCGCAGAAAGAGCCCGAGGTCGATATGACCCGGCAGCAGACGAGCGGCCAGGAGGCGACGAGCGCCGACAACGGGCTGGATACGATCCAGGGCAGCACCGAAAGCAGCGACCTGATGAGCGAGGATGCCCGCATGGCCAGGATCAAGGAGATCGAAGCGAGCGCGAAAAAGATCTACTTCGACTTCGACAAGTACAACATCCGGCCCGACCAGGAGCCCCGTGTCGACTACGACGCCAACCTTTTCCAGTCGCCCGACGCCAAAGACCTGACGATCAAGATCGAAGGCAACTGCGACGAGTGGGGCAGCGACGAGTACAACTACGCCCTGGGGCTCAAACGCGCCAAAACCGTCCGTGACGCCCTCGCCGTCAAAGGGATCAACGAGGACCGCATGGTGATGGTCAGCTACGGCAAGAGCAATCCCGTCTGCACCCAGCACACCCCCGAATGCTGGGCGAAAAACCGCCGCGTCGAATTCGAACTCCTTCCGTAATCCTCTCTGAATGAAACGCACACTGCTACTGTCTCTGACGGCCGCCGCACTCTGGGCGGCCCCGGCCCAGGAGCCTTCCGCCTACGGCGCAGGCAATCTGGACAGTCCCAATCCCTACGGCCTTACCGACGACGAACGGCATATTCTCGCCAACAAACAGGCGATCGAAAATCTCCAGAAACAGATGCTCAAGCAGCAGCAGATCGTCGAACGCAACAGCGAACGCATCGACGGGCTTCAGAGCATTCTCGAAGGACTCAACGAAAAGATCCGCGGGTATGACAGAGCCGTCGAAAAGGTGGAGGATCTCAACCGCTCCGTCTCCGAGCTCGCCGCGACCCAGCAGCAGAATTTCGAACAGATCCGCACCGTCCTCAAAGAGCTGGGCAGCATGATCGACTCCATCAACGAAAAGTACGTGGACAAGGAGAGGTTCGACCAGCTGGAACAGGCCTTTTTGCAGTTTAAAAACGCCTACGAGTCCTTTATAAAAAAGAGTGACCTTAGCGGACGCTCCAATGCCGACATCTACGCCCAGGCCAAAAAGATGTATGCCAAAAAGCGCTATGACGACGCGAAGATCCGGTTTCAGCACCTGATCAAAAACCACTACAAGCCGGCAACGTCCAACTACTATCTCGGTGAGATCGCCTACCGGGAAGGGCGCTACAAAGATGCGATCGCCTACTACAAAAAGAGCGCGTCGCTCTATGACAAAAGCAGGTTCATGCCCACGCTTTTGCTGCATACCGCCGTCTCTTTTCAGCGGCTTGGGGACAAAAAACAGGCGAAGCAGTTCTACGAATCGGTGGTGCAGCTCTACCCCAAAAGCAAAGAGGCGAAGGTGGCCGGAAAGAATCTGGCCAAACTTAAATAAATCGTAAAATATAAGAGAAACCAAATAATGGGTGTGTTACCATACCCCACATTTTTAAGGAGCATTATCAGATGAAAATCGAAGACAACAACGTCGTATCGTTCAACTACGAAGTCAAAGACGCCAAGACCGGAGAGGTCGTCGACAGCAACATGGGACAGGCGCCTCTCTCTTTCATTACCGGCAAAGGCCAGATCATTCCGGGCCTCGAAAACCAGATGAAAGGGATGGAACAGGGCGAAAGTGCCGACATCCTCGTCTCCGCCGCCGACGCCTACGGCGAGTACAATCCCGAAGCGGTCCAGACCATGCCCCGCGAGCAGTTCGCCGGCATCGACCTGCAGGAAGGCATGACTCTCTACGGCCAGAGCGAAGATGGCCAGACCGTTCAGGTGACGGTCAAAAGCTTCGATGACAAAGAGGTCACCATCGACTTCAACCACCCCCTCGCGGGCAAAGACCTGCTCTTTACGGTCAACGTCGCCGAAGTGCGCGAACCGACCGTCAACGAATCACTCAGTGGCCAGGTCGAGCAGCCCGGTCACGAAGGTTGCGGCTGCGGTACCGGCTGCGGCTGCTGATCAGGGACCTTTCCCGCACCGATGGGTTCGACCCACTTCATCGCCGCTTCAAAGCCTCTCAAAGAGGCCTTGAAGTCGGCGAACCTCCTCAAATCGCTTCAGTTCAACACCCTCATATCCGGCGAACCGGGAACCGGCCGTCGTACGCTGGCACGTATCATGATGCCCGACGCGCCCCTCGTCCACGGTGACGACGAAACTCTCTACACGCAGATCGAAAAGAGTCCCAGACTGATCGTCGACCGGCTCGAAGCGCTCGAACAGCCGAGCAAGTTCTATCAGAGTGTGCGCAAACACGGCACCCAGATCATCGCCATCGCGGCGACCGATGTCGCCGAAGAGCAGGGGACTTTTTTCAGCGTGCGCATCGTTTTGCCCCCGCTTGCGGAACGTCCCGAGGATATTCCCCCGCTGGTGGAGAAGTTCAAAAAGGAGATTCTGGAGCTGTTTGGAGAGAGTGACGGCGATTTCACGGTAGATACATCGCGACTCGATCTCTCCGGCAACGCCTTCTCCCTGCGTCGCTCGGTGATGCTTCAGTACCTGATGGGGCGTGTGGACGAAGAGGAGCTGCTTGGAATCGTCGAAAGTTTTCTGGATCGTCGAATGGAGGGCGAGGAGGATCTGTATCGAAAGATGCTCTACCTTTATGAAGTCCCCCTGATCCGGGCCGGTACGAAACGTTACAAAAGCCAGCTCAAAATGTCGCAGGTCTTCGGCCTCAACCGCAACACCCTGCGCAAAAAGATCCAGGAGTGGCGACGCTATCTCACGCTCTAAACCGCTTGACAGCCGACGCGTGCGATAATTCCCCCAAACCTTCTTCAGGAGACGAATCTATGAAAAAGACCGCATTCCTCTTTCCCGGACAGGGATCCCAGGCCACGGGCATGGGCAAATCCTTCGTCGAACACTCCCCGACGGCGGCGCAGATGCTCGAAGCCGCCTCCGAGGCGCTGAAACTGGACATGGCGCACCTGCTTTTCGAGCCCAACGACCTGCTGGAGCAGACCAAATACACGCAGCCGGCGATCCTGCTGGTTTCGATGATGGCCTACCGGCTCTTCGCCGAAAAGGCAGGGGAGGCGCCCGCTTTCGCCCTGGGCCATTCGCTGGGCGAGTTTTCGGCGCTGGCGGCCGTGGGCGCGATCGACTGGCTCGAGGCGGTGAAGCTGGTGCACCTGCGGGGTGATCTGATGCAAAAGGCGTGCGAAGGCATCGAAGCCGGGATGATGGTGGTCCTGGGGGTCGCCGATGAGGACGTGGAGGCGATCTGCCAGGAGGCCCGTGACCAGGGCAAAAAGGTGTGGCCCGCCAACTACAACGCCGACGGCCAGATCGTCATCGCGGGCATCAAGAGCGACCTGGAGGCGAT
>Ga0256843_1001911_pt1 | contig 15778 bp, 7 predicted proteins | sample AlvinellametaG_FD_191572 | JGI IMG/M metagenome (GOLD analysis project Ga0256843, IMG submission 191572) | Pompeii worm associated microbial communities from hydrothermal vent at the East Pacific Rise, Pacific Ocean - Alvinella | ecosystem: Host-associated > Annelida > Integument > Unclassified ... | reverse complement strand
GTGAAGATATTTCCGTAAAATCAGTAGCGGACATTAAAGAAAAAAATGATAGAAAAATAGCCGAAACCATTTCGGCAGCCGAAAACTTTCCTCAATTACACGAAAATTTATTAACCGAAATTCGCCAAAAAGCCAAAAATCTCCCTGTATTAGGTGTAACCGGAACCGGAGGTGCGGGAAAGTCTTCTTTGGTGGACGAACTGGTGCGTCGTTTTCTCAACGAATTTCCACAGAAAAAAATAGCCATCATTTCGGTAGATCCCACCAAAAAACGTACCGGCGGTGCTTTGCTCGGCGACCGTATTCGCATGAATGCCATCAACAATCCGCGTGTGTATATGCGCTCTATGGCAACCCGTGCCAGTAACGTTTCGCTTTCGGGTTCGGTGCAAGATGCACTTGATATTGTTAAAAATTCCGATTTTGATTTGGTTATACTCGAAACATCGGGTATAGGGCAATCCGATACACAAATCGTCGATTTTGCCGATGTCAATCTCTATGTGATGACACCTGAATACGGAGCTGCAACACAGTTGGAAAAAATTGATATGCTCGATTATGCCGATTTAATCGCTTTAAACAAATTTGACAAACGCGGCGCCCTCGATGCCCTGCGCGATGTCAAAAAACAATACCAACGCAATCATAATTTGTGGGAACAAGATACCGACGAGATGCCCGTTTACGGCACTATTGCTTCGCAATTTAACGATCCGGGTGTAAACAAACTTTACAAAGCCATCATTGAAAAGATTAACGAAAAAACCACTGCCAATTTCAATTCTACCTTTGAAGCCAAAGACGAAAACGACGAAAAACAATTCATCATTCCGCCCCAACGCGTGCGTTATTTGTCCGAAATTGTAGAAAATAACCGCAAATATCACCAATGGGCAGACAAACAAGCGAATATTGCCCAACATTTATACAGTATATTTAAAACTATTGAAGCGCTTTCTACTACACCAAAACTCAACAAATACGGTATTGATGATGAGATTTTGAAAATCTGTCAAAATGATGAAAAACGCCAGACCATTGAATTACTATTAAAGGAGTTTGACCGTATTAAGATGAATTTACATCCCGAGAACTGGCAAAAGATTTTGGATTGGCCCGCCAAAGTCAAAAAATATAAAGACCCTGTTTATACCTTTAAAGTTCGCGATAAGGAAATAAAAATAGAAACCCACACCGAAACTTTGTCGCACTTAAAAATACCGAAAATTTCTTTACCCAAATATGAGGCTTGGGGCGATTTGCTCAAATGGATTTTAAAAGAAAACGTACCGGGCGAATTTCCTTATGCTGCCGGTTTATATCCGTTTAAGCGGGCGGGAGAAGATCCTACACGCATGTTTGCCGGTGAAGGCACGCCCGAACGCACCAACCGCCGTTTTCACTACGTAAGTTTGGGCATGCCCGCCAAACGTTTATCAACGGCTTTTGACAGCGTTACGCTTTACGGTAACGACCCCGATGAGCGTCCTGATATTTACGGGAAAATTGGTAATTCGGGCGTGTCGGTATGTTGTTTGGACGATGCCAAAAAACTTTATTCGGGTTTTGACCTGTCCGACCCCAAAACTTCCGTATCGATGACTATCAACGGTCCGGCACCTATGATGTTGGCTTTCTTTATGAATGCAGCCATTGATCAAAATGTAGAAAAATATGTCAAAGAAAACGGATTGGAACACTTGGTAGAAGCCAAACTCAAAGAAAAATATGATGACAAAGGCTTGCCGCGTCCCAAATATCAAGGAGATTTACCCGAAGGCAATAACGGTTTAGGCTTATTGATGTTGGGCGTTACCGGAGATGAGATTTTGGATAAAGAAACCTATGACAAAATAAAATACGAAACCATTGCCAAAGTGCGCGGTACCATTCAAGCCGATATTCTCAAAGAAGACCAAGCCCAAAATACTTGTATTTTCAGCACCGAATTTTCCTTGCGTTTGATGGGTGATATCCAAGAATATTTTATCGACAACCGTGTGCGTAATTTTTATTCGGTTTCCATTTCCGGCTATCATATTGCGGAAGCAGGTGCCAATCCTATTACGCAATTGGCTTTCACCTTGGCAAACGGATTTACTTATGTGGAATATTATCTGTCGCGGGGTATGGACATTAATAAATTTGCCCCGAATTTGTCCTTCTTTTTCAGCAACGGCATGGATGCCGAATATTCGGTTATTGGACGCGTGGCACGTCGTATCTGGGCAAAGGCAATGAAAGAAAAATACGGTGCCAATGCCCGTTCGCAGATGCTCAAATATCATATCCAAACCAGCGGACGCAGTTTGCACGCACAAGAAATCGATTTTAACGACATACGCACCACCTTGCAAGCCTTGTATGCCATTTATGACAATACCAATTCGCTGCATACCAATGCTTATGATGAAGCCATTACCACACCTACCGAAGAAAGTGTACGTCGCGCCATGGCTATTCAGTTGATTATCAACAAGGAATTAGGCTTGGCAAAGAATGAAAATCCTATTCAAGGTAGTTTTATCATCGAAGAATTGACCGATTTGGTAGAAGAAGCCATTTATGCCGAATTTGACCGATTAACAGAGCGCGGCGGTGTGTTGGGCGCTATGGAAACCATGTATCAACGCAGTAAAATACAAGAGGAAAGTCTGTATTACGAAACTTTAAAACATACCGGAAAATTACCGATTATCGGGGTAAATACTTTCTTGGGAAAAGACGGCAGTAAAACGCAAATTCCCGGTGAAGTAATTCGTGCTACCGAAGCCGAAAAACGCCAGCAAATAGAAACCGTTCGTAATTTATATAAAACCTATGAAAACGAAGCGCCTAAACGTCTTCGAAAAGTACAAGAAGCTGCCATACACAACCGAAACATCTTTGAAGAATTGATGGAAGCCGCCAAAGTCAGCTCACTGGGACAACTCACTGGAGCTTTGTTCTTGGTAGGCGGGCAATATCGAAGAAATATGTAATACGTTTATTATTGGCTTAATTTATCGAAATAAGCGAATAGGGCAGGGGTGCCACCGGTGTGCCAAAATAATACTTTACTGCCTATTGGCACTCGTCCGGTTTGTAGCATATCCCACATGCCGTAAAAAGCCCGTCCCGTATAAACCGGATCAAGAAAAATGCCTTCGTTTTTTGCCAAAACATCAATGGCCGTTTTTTCATTTCGGGTCAACTCGCCATATTCGGCTTTGTTGTAGTCTTTTATGATTTCTATATCCTCAACGCTTATCTTTACAGGTTGAGCAGCCTGTTGGTTATAATCTCGAACTATTTCCAAAATTTTTGCTTCCAAAGGCTGATCAAAATCTTTTTCCTTGTCAATTAAAACAGGCATCAGTTTGCCGGGCGCTTGATACAAAACTTGTCCTATATGCATGCCCGCTTGCGTTCCGCCCGAGCTGGTGGCAAAGAAGATATAATCGGGTTGCCAATTTAGTTCCTGTAATTGTTGTTTGAGTTCTGCCATAGCCGAAATATATCCCAAAGCACCCGTCAGATTTGAACCGCCTACGGGAATCAGATAGGTTTTACGTCCCGATTTATTTAATTCCTCTTGTAAATCGAGCAAAGCCGCTTCCCTGCCCTTGGCTTTTTCACCCGAGAAATGCAAATGTGCGCCCAATAAATGTGACAGCAATAAATTTCCTTGATATACTTCGGGTTCGGTTCCGTTTAACCATAAATGGCATTCCAATCCGGCTTGTGCCGCAGCCGCAGCTGTTTGCCGGCAATGGTTTGATTGTTGTGCGCCGGCAGTAATCACCGTATCAAATCCGTTGCTTAAAGCTTCTTGTATTAAAAATTCGAGTTTACGGGTTTTGTTGCCACCCGTTGCCAATCCGGTTTGATCATCACGTTTGATGTAAATATCATAGCCGGTTTTATTTGACAAATTATTTAATTTATGTAAGGGCGTTGGCAAAAAAGCTAAGGAATATTTGGATATAAATTTCATTTTATAAAACTTTAAAACGTATAAAAGTTAATAAGAACGCTAAAACGGAAATAATGATGCCCGCCATAAAAACATTATAAGCTATTCGTAGTAATTTATATTTTTTGGCCAAAACTTTTCCTAACGAATGTTGGTCCATAATTAAGGTTGAATATAATTTTTTATCGTTTTTCATTATCTTTTTCATTGCCCATTCATATTCGTCCAAATCCATATTATAAAAATTGCCGAAAAACAAGAGATTTACTTTATTATTCTCCACATCTTCCTTATCAAATTTCCCCGACGAAATATTGGGACGTGTGGACAAAATAGCAAAAATTATAGTGATTAAACTAAACGAAAGCAACACAATAGCGGGAAAAATAATATTAGGTGTATCTTCATATTGCGAGATTAGCAAAGTGGTTGTTATGGAAATAATAATGGCATTTACCGAAATCAAAATATTGGATTTTTTATCGGCAATCGAACTCAAATTAATCTGCATACGTGCCGTATTTTTAAACATTGACTCTACACCGCGTGAATAAGTTCCGGATTTCTTTTTTTTAGATTTTTTTTCCTTTTTCGGGCTTACTTCAAATTGTTCTTGTTCTATCATCTTTATTTTATCTTTTAGTTTTTGCAAAATACTCTTTTTTTTCGGTTCTAATTCCGTTTTTCCAAATTCCGTATGATATTGATGTGCTCCAAAAAAACGGACCGATTTTTCATAAAAATCTTTCTTACTCATTTTCTTGTCAAACAACTTATTTTGTTCTTTACGCATTTTTTTGATGCGTTTAAAATAATCGTCTTCCGACAAATGCATTAAATCGGCATCACACAATACTTTGGACAACTTATCTGTCGGGTTTTGTGGCACTTTAGTCGATAAAATACAAGTTTTTACCGTTTCAATCACCGATTCCGGAATGCCATTTTGAGCCAAAAAATCGGCAGCCATTTCTGCGCTGATCACTTCGTGATTTTCGGGGTCAACCGCAAAACCGATATCGTGAAACCAAGCACAAATTTGAACCAAAATTAATTCTTCTTCCGGCAAACCACATTTTTTCCCGATATAAGCGGCTTTATCCACAACATATTGAATGTGCTCCAAGTTATGAAAAAGAATTTTTTCGGGCAAATTACGATTGAGATAATTCGTCACAAAACGGGCTGCTTTCTCTAATAAATTTTGATTTAACGAATGATACATAATATTTTTTTTGTTATAAATCAGCTTGATAAAGCCTTATACAAGCATTTAAAATAATGATTTTCTTTTTAAAACCGCAATGTCTTACATTTCGATACAATCCCGAAGCAAGTTCGGAATCACTCGAAGTGACATTGCTATATTTTTATTTCTCAATTCAAACTGCCTACGACGGATCACTCGAAGTGATATTGCTACATTCTACTTCTTAATTCAATTTTCCCCGGCGAATCACTTCTTTCAATCCCCAAGCCTACTTGGGGCGGGACACGGCAAAGTGACATTGCTCCATCCTACTTTATAATTCAAACTGCCTGGGCGAATCACTCGTCCCGATGCTTCGAGAGACATTGCTCCTTACCAATTAAAACAAATACGAAAACTTAAAATTAAGGAAAAAATCTTCTTCCGATTTATCCAAACTCAATCTGATAATGGTCGCATCAAAAGGGACCAACCAATATTCAATTCCGTATCCATCGTGCCATTTAGCGGAATCTTCGGGTTCATACCACACGCGTCCCACATCGTTAAAAAGGGTAATACCATTGGCTCCATTGATCAAATAACTGCGTATTTTCCCTAATTTAAAACGTATTTCCGTATTTTGAAATAGCATAGCATCACCGGCAAAGCGCTGATTCTTATATCCTCTTAAATTGTCACTTGCTCCCAAATAATTAGCGTGATAAAAAGCATAATCACCATAATTTTTTGCACCGCCAAAACGAAAAGCAAATACTGTTCTGGGATCTTGTTTAAAAGATAAAAACAAACTTAAATCCGATTGTATGTTCCAATGATCATATATATCGTCAACATCTTTAAAATAAGCAACTTCCGTTTGCCAATGCATTCCTCTTTGGGGTTGTAAAAGCTGGTCTCTGGTGTCCCAATCCGTTTTTATATTCAAACCCAAATATTGTCCAGATTGATAAGCTGTATCCGGCAAACCCGCCAATTGCTTATTGCCTACAAAACGGTTTACCGTATCGGTTAGTTCATAATACTTATAAAAAACACCTGCTTTTAAATCTATTTTTTTTTGGATTTTTTTAATCAACATCGAATTAACCGTTGCATAATGATAACGAACACGATAATAAGATTTATCATCGGTTAATTTAGGGGTTTTGTTACCCATTCCGAAAAAGTTATCTACATTTTCGGGCATACTCAATTCCAAATTAATAGCCGCATCATAAAACGGTGAAATACCTGTAAACAACGCTTTGTAGCTAAAAGCATAAGCGCCGCTTCCCAAAGCCGCTTTAAATTTTAAAGTCTGTAAGCTTTTATCTCTAAAGTTATAGCGATTGATTTTAACACCGGCGCCAATAAATACGCCATCGTCCACATTGTAACCGCCGTCTATCAACGGAATGGTTTTGTTATATCTGAATTGAAAACGGTCGTATTTGTTAATTTCTTTATTTTTAGACAAAAACTTCTTGGTTTCTTTACTGCCGACAATTATATTTTTTTTGTCTTTGCGATCATATACTAAAGTTTTCTTTCCCCACGATTTTACATCCGAAGTATCTACAATACTATCTTTTCCTTTACCGCCAATTATCCTGATTTTGATTCCTTTATCTGCTTTTCCTTCTATATAAAACCGGTCTTTTCCATCCAAACCGTACAGGCGTATTTCTTTGGTTTCTTCCGGATTGAAAATTCGCTCATACAAAGTGTCTGCCGGCTTCTTCAACTTTTTATGCAAAGCAAAAACACTCACTTTTGTTTGTCCTCCGGGCATTCTTTTTACTTGAAAATAATCATCTTTTTTAGTTCCGGTAATATCTACTTCTTTGGACAAGAAGTCATAATAAGTTTGGGCATATTTATCCAAATCATCACGACGTTTTTGTAAATGCATTTCTATTAGTTTGCCTTGCTTAGCATAAATTTTCGGTGGCATTTTTGTAATAGCTTGATGAATCACGGAGTCGGTTAATTTCTCTTGAATTTCTTTTGCTGCCTGTTGCCAATCCGACTTATCTAGTTCCGTTAAAAAAGTACGGTCAAAATAACGGGCGTTAAAATTTAATCCGTTTATATCTTTAATTGTATCACCAAATCCTTGAAATTTTCGTAAGGCCCATTTACGCGTAACCAGCCACATACCCAATCCTTGATTGACAAAATACACTTGATCTCTATCACGCGGAATAGGACGATAAATGGTTTTGCCGTTTTCTTTAAAAGTTGCCCAGCGCCATTGGTCGTCGTGACGGTCCCAATCATTGATAAGCATATCCAACAAACGAGCTTTTAAAACCGATTTTTGATCGACTCTATGATCGGGTTTTTTCATTATTTTCTTTAAAGTTTTCGGGGTGCTGACAATCTTTTTTGAATGTCCGAAAAAAGCGGCATCTTCCCAGTTGCCGGCAGGACGTTCTTCAAATAAAAAAACCTTATTGGCCAAATCTTGTCTGTAAACACCCAAGCGCGGATCATCGGGGACATAAACCAACTTGGGATTGGTATGCATCACGCCAACGGCATCCGCCAAAGGCGGAACCGTCAAAGCACCAAACGGATTAGAAGCCGAAATGGCATCTTGCAAAGGTTTTTCTACAAAAGTATTCCTAAAATCTTCGGGCAAAGCATTAGACGGATTTTTATCTACCGAACGTAAAACATATTGTTTACCGTCTTTGGCTTGCAAACGCACTGACAAGGTTTGCATTCCGCCGCCCCGTTTTAAAATGGTCAATCCACCCTTTTCTTTTCCTATGTCAAAAACCGGAATTTTAATGGGCGTATTCCAAATATCGCGGTAATTGTCACCCAGCATTTTGCGTTGGAATTTGCCTGCTTTCATATAGCGGTCGGAAATACGCACCACAATACTATCTTGTTCGGGCTTATAATTTTCTAATAGTTTTTTTTCTTTTTCAGGATTAAAAACCGGTTTATAAAACATTTTTTGTCGCAATAATATTTTTCCTTGGTTGGTATAATAAGTAATCCAAACCTCACCGTTTTTAAGAAAACTCAGTTTGACAAATCCGCTGTTATCATAAGCAAAATCTGCTTTTTTCTTTTTACGGGCAATATAACTGCCCGGACCACCGCCACCACTTACAATATGATATAAACTATCTTGTGCCCTGTATTGCATATTGTGTTCGTGTCCTGCTGCGTAGATTATATCGGGATATTTTTGAAATATAGATAACATTTTATCTCTATAAAATTTATAACGCGGATGCGCAAAGTCTTGAATATCACCAATATATTTCCGGTATCCGGTATATAAAAATCCCGGTAACGGAATGTATAAATATTTCTTTTTATCAAGAAGCGGAAATAAATTGCGACTGGCCAGAAAATAACCACCGTGGTTTCCTACACTGAAAAGCGGATGGTGCGCCGTAACCAAAATCTTTTTCTCTTTATTGCGTTTGATAATATCTTCAACTTTGGCAAAAATATCTTCCTCATTTTGTAAATCGCAATCTGTTGGTTTGGGTTTTTCATTTTGATGTAACCACCATTGACTATCCAATAAAATTAAAGTAATATCATCGGTTAAATCAACCTCAACAGGTCCCGGACAACCTCCCGAAGGTGAAAAACGAATATTTTCGGGCGCATTGTTTTGAATATATTTTTCTAAATTTAATACGTGTTGCCAACCTTCTTTTCTTCCCCGTTCCCAATCGTGATTGCCGGCAAAAATATATACCGGATTGTTGTAGTTTTCAAAAGTATTGAGAATACGATCAATAGCTTCCTTGGCACTTTTATACGAAGGTTCATCGGCATTGGGCATTCCCAACGGATACACAACATCTCCCATTAAAACAACCGCACTCGGAATTTTACTTTTTTCTAAAAAATGCTTCATTGTTTTTAAATCGGCGGCTCCTTCCTTTTTGTAAGGTTTGATATCGCCTAATAAATATATTTCATAAGCCAACTGCGAAGAATCCATTTGTTGGACAGGCTGTTGCTTGAATTTCGGTGCATAAAAAATCTTTTGAGCTTCGGCTTGTTTGGCAAGCAATAAAGAAGTAAAAGTTAATATGTATAAAAGATTTTTTTTCATTGGTAATTTGTTTTAATTTATTTTTTTGCTTGCATTTTTTATGCTGTGATATTGTTATGATTTTTTCTCTCTCCAAGCTTGTCTGTTCGGGTGTTTTAGCTGAATTTATGAAGCTAAAACATATCGAGAATACGGACAAGCGTTCTCATAATACAGTTTTTTTCAAACTCGCAATGTCTGCACTTCGTCAAGCTCAGCACAGGCTTCTCGATACAATCCAGAAGCAAGTTCGGGAGACATTGCTACTATGTTTATTTTTTTTCAGAGTAAGACAAAACCCGAGCCTTTCGTTTCTTTCCTTCATTTGAAATATACAGCGTTCCGTCCGGTGCAAAACAAATTCCTTCCGGTTGCGGATGTAATTTGCGTTCCAATTTAATCATAGCTTTTATTTCACCTTCATGATCTATTACTAATAATGTTTTTCCTACGGAACTCAACAGATAAATATTTTTGGTCTTGGGATGAATGGCTATTCCCGAAGGTTGTAAAGTCGGGTCGCCTTCAGATTCGTTAATGGTTGAAACCAGTTTAATTCCCAATTCATCCGATTTGCTAAAATTTTTAAATTTTTTCAAACTGTCCAATGCCAATAACAAATAAGGTTTTTCAATCAATTTTTGCGTATTCAAATCAAATTTGTAAACCGCTTTAAAATACTTGGCATTTTTTCGTTTATCCAAAAAAGGATATCCTTTGCAGGCAATCAATAAAGTGCTATCTATGGCATCAAATGCCAAGCCTTCCACATCATTCTTTTTTGACAAAGGTGTTTTGTGCTTAATGGTTTTTCGTTTGCTTGGCTCCATATAATTTTTAACTTGGTATAAATCGCCATTGCTTTTTACCACCCAAGCATCTTGATGCACCAATTCGACGCCTTCATAATCACCGTCTTTTCCAAATTTTATTTTTTCTATGGTTTTTCCGGTTTTAGCATCTAAAAAATACAAATAGCCTTTTTCGTCCTGAATACTGATAATTTTATAGGGCAATAAATAACTCAAACCTGAAATTTCATGTAATTTTTTAGAGGGTTTCCAAATATGTTCCGGTTTTTGCAAATCATAGGGAAATACATAATCTGTTGCTTGATATAACACCATTTTTTTCGGTTTTTTTTCGGGTGGATTACAAGCCGAAAATAGGACAATCAAACTGTAAAAAATCCATTTATTTATAATTGTTTTCTTCATGTTTTCTTATTTTTATTCAGCAATGCTTATACTTCGTCAAGCTCAGCACAGGCTTCTCGACACAATATTACTATAAATTTATTTCTCTCCCAGCTTGTCTGTTCAAGTGTTTTAGCTGAATTTATGAAGCCAAAACATATCGAAAACATAGACAAGCCTTTTCATAATACTAACTTTCCTTTTCAAAACCGCAATGGTTTACTTCTCGATAAAAATTTTCTCGCAAACTCGAAAATTCACTCGAAGTGACATTGCTCTATCCTTCTTCTCAATTCAATACGCCTCTGCGGCGGATCACTCGTCCCGATGCTTCGGGAGACATGGCTATTACTTCTTTTTTAATCAATAACTACTCTGTACTTATACAAGATTACCGGTCTTTCACTTCCTTTGACAGTTGTTTGGTCTAAATATTCGAAATCTTGTTTACATTCTTTATTCAATTTTTCATATACTTCTTTGGATATCAACATTGAAGAATGATAATTTTTATTTAATTGTTCGATTCGGGCAGCCATTACGACGACTCTCCCCGTAATGGAGAATTGTTTTCTAATGTTAGAACCTATATTTCCCGTAACGGCTTCGTCATAATGCAAACCAATGCCAATTTTAGTATAGGGTATACTTCCTTCTTGATTTCTTTTTATCAACTCATCAATTATTTTTTTAGCGGCTTTTGATGCATTTTCCGGGCTCTGCTCATCAGTTACCGGTGCACCGAATGTAGCCATAAAGCCATCACCTAAAAACTGATTGATTACCCCGTTGTATTCTTGCACAATATCAATCATAAAAGCAAAAATTTTGTTGAGATAATCCACTATTTCTTCGGGTTGGTGACTTTCTACAAAAGGGGTAAAATTTCTAATGTCTAAAAACATGACGGTAACTTTTTTTCTCATTCCTAAAAGTTCATCTTTTTGATTTAAAATATTTTCTGCAATCTGAGGTGAAATCTGTTGACCGAACAAATGAATTACCTCCATTTTTTCATTCATTGTTTTCCATGAAAGTAACATTTTATTTTTAATTACTTCTGCAGCAAATCCGGCTGCTATTCCGGTAATAATCATAATTAAAGCTTGTCCAAAATAATATATGTTTGACAAAAGGTAAGGGTTATTTATTGTTTCAAATTTTTGTAAATAAAAAAAGGCTATACTTAAAAACGCTGTTGCTGCTGATAGGCCTGTAAAAAAAGATAATTTAAAATCCAATCTGAAAACGGATAAAACTATAAAAATAAAATAAGTCAATGCTGCTGGTGTTTGCAAAATAATAGGTGACCCGGTTTTATCTATGATGCTGATTAACAATAAGCTTAATAAAATAATTTCTGATAGACTATTAAGATATCCGAAAACTTTAGGTTTTATCCAGGTTGAAATTTTTGTTAATCGAAATAGAAAATAATGAATAACTATTTCATAGACAATTAAAATTCCCGTAAAAATCAAAATTGCAAAAATGGATAAGGGGGTTTTAAAAACTTTATAATATTCTTGTTTGTTCAAGTAATATAAAATAATCAGCAAAACAGCCTCAAGCATTAATAAAGTTACAAGCAAAGAAGCTCTATGTTTTTCGCTTTTGAAAATTTCTTTGTTATATACTTCATGTAAAATGTCCATATACGTTATCTCATAACTTAAACGGTAAAGATAGTGAATATTAACTAATCTTACAAGATAAATGATTAATGTGTTAAAAACTAATGGATTAAGTCGTTTTTAAAGCAGTAGATTATTGAATTAATTGAAATGTTTGCATCGCAATTTCCTGTTCTTCATTGGTGGGTATGACCCAAACTTTTACCGAACTGTTCTCACCGGTAATATCACCATTAAAAGCTTGTGGATTTTTGTTTTTTTCTTCGTCAACTTGAATGCCCAAAAACTCTAAACTTTGCGTAGCCAAACGACGAACTACATTTGAATTTTCGCCAATTCCGGCCGTAAAAATCAAGGCGTCCAAACCATTCATTTGCGCTGTAAAATTGCCTATATACTTTTTAATGGCACCTGCATACATATCTAATGCCAAACGGGCTTTTTTATCACCATTAGCCGCCGCCGTCTCAATATCGCGTAAATCGTTACTGCCGGCCAAAGCCATCATGCCACTTTTTTTGTTTAGTATGTTTTGCACTTCTGCAGCGGTATAACCCATTTTATCCATCATATAAAATATAATAGACTGGTCAATATCACCGCTTCTGGTGCCCATAATCAAGCCGTTCATCGGACCGAACCCCATCGTTGTATCAAAACTTTTTCCGTTTAAAACCGCAGTTGCACTAGCGCCATTTCCTAAGTGTAAAGTAATTAATTTTGTATTTTCACTATTCAGACGTTTATTGGCTTCACGCGAAACATATTGATGACTAATGCCGTGAAATCCGTATTTACGAATATCTTTTTGATAAAATTCTTCCGGAATGGCATATTTGTGATTAACAACCGGAATGCTTTGGTGAAAAGCCGTATCAAAAATAGCGACTTGCCGGGCTTTTGTAAATATTTGCTCAGCTGTTTCAATACCTACCAAATTAGCCGGATTGTGCAACGGTGCTAATGAAAATAATTCTTTTATTTTTGCTTTAACTTCATCATTTATCAAGGTTGGTTGAACAAAAGTATTGCCCCCGTGAACCACCCGATGACCAACCGCTGCAATTTCATCTTTATAAGCTATTATATTATGGTCCGGATTTAATAAATATTCGGTGAGCAATTCTAAGGCTTCTTTGTGCGAAGGCAAAGCTTTTTCCACTACAAAATCATTGGCTTTAAATTTGCCGGTCTTTTCGCCTATTCTCTCTGCCAGTCCTTTAACCAATGCCTTACCGGAAGGCATATCAAAGAGTTGAAATTTTAATGAAGAACTTCCGGAATTTAAAACCAATATTTTCATATTTTTTTTGTATTAAGATTTGGGACAAAAATACAACAAACCCTTATTAAATTTATTACAATTGACAGGTTTTTTTAAGGTTTTTTAGCATCTTAGTTTTTAAGGTTACCGGTTACTTCGATACAAATTTTTCCTGAGGTCAAAAATTTACTCAGTGTCCTACTTTTACAATATCAAAGATAAATCAGTGGTAAAAAACATAACGTAATAGTAACGCGACCAAAGGAAATCCTGTTTATGCGAAAAACAACGGCTTATTTCGATACATTTTGCTTCCTGTGTCAGAAAAACACGCAATAACCTGTTACTGTGTCATTTCGATGCGAACCTGTGAACGAGAAATCTTTTGTTATGTGTATTGTAGTTTTAATCAGAGCAGACGCACACATTTAAATATGTATAAATTGCATTATAAAGCTTGTCAATTCGAGTGATTTTGTGAGGAACGAACAAAATTTTATCGAGAATTTAGACAAGCGCGTTAAAATATTAATAACAATGTATTACATTTCGATACAAATTTTCTCATAAATTCGAAAATTCACTCAATGTGACATTGCATTAACAATATAATGCTAAAGTATGAGTTTGCCCTGTAGTTTTAATACCAAAATCTACTCAAACCAATTATTTTTACTAAATTTGCTTATAGCATAGCCAATTTTTTATGGAAGAACGTAAAAAACAATTTGAAACCGAAGAAAAGGTTATTCAAGAAAAAGAAAAAGTCGTTAAAAAGGAATTTAAGGAATTTTGGGAAGTTGCCATTGATTTTATCAAAGAGCTTTTTAATATTCGTAAAAATTCGGATAAAGAATTTACCCGCCAGACTATTTTAGAAAACATTCCGTTTCGCGGCCATACAGCTTGGCTATTAATTTTTTCGGTGATGATTGCTTCTGTTGGTCTCAATGCCAATTCTACACCGGTAGTTATCGGTGCTATGTTGATTTCACCACTTATGGGCCCTATTATGGGCGCCGGATTTGCCATTGGCACCAATGATATTGATACTTTTAAAAAGTCGGCAATCAATTTTTTGGTGATGGTAACTTTAAGTATTCTGACTTCTTTTTTATATTTTAAAATTTCACCGCTGGCTTACGAATCCAGTGAATTGTTAGCCCGCACTTCCCCCACTTTTTTTGATGTAATGATTGCCTTTTTTGGTGGATTGGCAGGTATTGTTGCGCTGACAAAAAAAGGTTTTTTTAATGTCATTAGCGGTGTTGCCATTGCTACGGCTTTGATGCCGCCACTGTGCACGGCAGGTTTTGGACTGGCAACCGGTAATATGCACTTTTTTAGCGGTGCCATGTATTTGCTGCTCATTAACTCGTTTTTTATTGCACTTGCTACTTTTTTAATTGTCAAATACTTACATTTTCCGGTAGCACATTATCTCAATTCCGCCAAAAGACGTCGTATCAGCCGGGTAATTTATATTTTGGCTATTTTGGTAATGATTCCCAGTATTATGTCTTTTTTAAAAATGTACAATGAGGAAATTTTTAAACGTTCTGCTACTCAATTTATTCAAAAAAATATCAAATACGAAGGGGCGCAAATCATTAAAACCAATATTGATCCTACCCAAAAAGAAATAGATGTTTATCTAATTGGTGAGGTAGTTCCACGGGAAGTTATACAAGAATGGCAAACCCAATTGCACGATTATCCACAATTTGCCGATGCCAAATTAAATGTATATCAAACTGCCGATAAAACCCAAGAAATAGAACAAAATTTGTCGGAAAAACTCAAAGGCGAAATTTTGGAAAAACTCTTTAAAGAAAACAAAGAAGCCCTAAAAAATAAAGATGAACAAATCAAACGGCTGACAGAAGAACTGGTTAAGCTCAAACAACAACAGCAACAGCTGAAAATTCCATTTACACAAATCAGCCAAGAAACCAAGAATTTGTTCCCTTATGTAGAAGAAATAGGTTTTGCCAAAATGATAGAAACCAATTTTAAAACCGCCGATACCATTCCCACGGTAATGGTTAAATGGAAACGAAAACTATCGAGAACTTACAAACGCAAAGAAAGTGAAAAACTTAAAAAATGGCTTAAAACCCGCTTGCAATTGGACACTTTGAAAATGTTGAATATGTAATTGCCTAACAAAAATTACCTGAAAATCATCACTGTTTTTTTGTATAGACTGATTATAAATAAGGTCTAAAAAATCCTTTTATCATTGCTTTTTATTTTCAAAATTGTAATTTGGCATATCATTTTAATAAAAGAGAGATTTTATGAAGCCGGCAATCCGTCGTTCCTTTAAAAACATCAGTTTAAATCCCTGGCAATATCTGGTTTTATCCTTTATAGGCTTGATTGCTTTTGGCGCAGTTTTATTAAAATTGCCTTTTGTAAGCCACACCAACGGGCTTTCTAATATCGATGCTTTATTTACA
>Ga0256843_1001910_pt1 | contig 15784 bp, 11 predicted proteins | sample AlvinellametaG_FD_191572 | JGI IMG/M metagenome (GOLD analysis project Ga0256843, IMG submission 191572) | Pompeii worm associated microbial communities from hydrothermal vent at the East Pacific Rise, Pacific Ocean - Alvinella | ecosystem: Host-associated > Annelida > Integument > Unclassified ... | reverse complement strand
AATTATGGGCAAAATATTACCTTTACCTATCTTAATGACTCCAAAGAGACGATCAAATCAGATAGCAGAGATGATGATGACATCATCAAAGCAACACTCTACTATCTGCGAAATAACAAACCAAAGGTACTATAGATGAAAATAGCTTTTATAGGTGATATTGTAGGGCGTCCCGGACGTGATATGGTAAAGGCACACTTGGCAAAACTGCGAGAGAGTGAGGGGCTTGACTTTGTGATAGCCAACTATGAGAATGCTTCACACGGTTTTGGACTCACTTCTAAAAACTGTAATGAGCTTTTTTCCTATGGTGTTGATGTAATGACGGGCGGGAATCACTCTTGGGATAAAAAAGATATTTTACCACTCTTTGAGAGTCATGAGATCCTGCGTCCGCACAACTATCCTGATGGTGTTGCAGGTACGGGATGCAAGGTCTATGAAGTAGCCGGTGAGAAGCTTGCAGTGTTGAACCTTATGGGACACTACGGTATGCCTTACACCGATAACGCTTTTCGCTGCGCAGAAGCAACGGTCGGGGAGTTAGAAGCAGCAGGTGTGAAAAATATCTTTATAGATTTTCATGCAGAAGCAACAAGTGAAAAGCGTGGAATGTTGATGCTTTTAGAGGGGCGGGTGAGTGCAATCATAGGAACACATACCCATGTCTCGACAGATGATTTTCAGATTGTCAACTCTACTGCCTACCTAACAGATATAGGTCTTACAGGGTGTCGTGACAATGTAATAGGGATGGATAAAAAAGTACCCTTGCAACAGTTTCTTACAGGGATGAAAGGGCATTTTGATATTCCGAAAAAGTGTAAAAAGATCTTGCAGATGGCTGTCATGGAGCTTAGCGATGGAGAGTGTAGCAGTGCCTATAAGCTTAAAATCTTTGATGATGGAAGAAGTATCCGAAGTGATGCCTGGATAGAGGAGTAAAGGAGTTTTTAGCTCCCCATATATTCAGGAATTAAATGCTTTATTTTTTGGTATATTTTTTCAAAATCTGTTGAATAGACTCTAGTCTCTGCAATAGATGTAATAAAGTTTGTATCTCTCTCCCAGCGTGGAACAAGATGGAGATGAATATGCTCTGCAATGCCTGCTCCTGCTGCTGAGCCAAGATTCATTCCTATATTAACACCTCTTGCTCCGATTCCCTCTTTGAGTAGTTTGACACCTCTTTGTGCCAAAAGAGACATCTCCAGCCATGTTTGAGTAGGGAGCGTTTCCAGTTTATCTGTATGCATATTTGGAATTATCATAAAGTGTCCCGGAGTATAAGGATATTTATTCATAACCAAAAAGCAGTTTTTTGCTCTATAGAGAACATGGAGCTCTTTGTCTTTTTCTGGATTCTCTGCAATATGGCAAAATACACAGGGAGGATTCTCTTCCCGTGTCGTATATTCGTCTCTCCATGGTGCATATAGGATATCATGCATTCTTACTCTCCTCTTTTATTGTATCTCTAATTTTTTAAATAACACTTTGGCACAACCCTCATCCTGCATATAGACACCTGCTTTAAAATAGTTCCACTGTTTGTCCCAGTAGTGAACATCCATATTGATTTTAAGTTCTCCATCTTGAAAAACTTTCAGTGTTGAGTTTTGAATACTGATACGAAACTTTGTAAACTTCTCTTTTCGTTTACCAAGATCGATTTTTACATATTTTTGTTCATAAGCATCGGCACTTGTGCGAATAACAGCCCAGAGATGATCTTTTGTTCTATGTAGATTTTTCCACCATGTTATACGAAGAAGAGGTTTGTTAATACTCTTCTCTTCGTCTGCATTCGTTTGAAAATTTGGATCGGCATGAATCTGTAAAAAGGTAAACTCTTTGTTTGAATTTAGTGGAAAAAGATAGAGTTCTGCCGTTAAAACTCTCTTCTTTTTTGTTGAAACTTTCCAATCTTCTCTTTCTCGTAACTCACTTCTGTTTTTCAATCCACATACAGCAAAGGTCATATAGCTGTTGTCTTGGAGATAGAAGTATCTGTTTGAAACATATTGAAACTTCCCATATTTTGTACTCCATCGCGGATCATAATGGCTTGTCGGTGCCTGCAGTTTTGTCTTTTTTAAAATCTCTTGAAACTGCTTGAGCCGATAGGGTGCATCATGTGCAAAAAGGAGTAGATTCAAGAGCAGAAGAAGGAGTAGCTTTTTCATTGTGCTCTTGAAAAATCATCAGCAAAGCGGATGATATCATCCTCTTCAAGATATTCACCAACCTGTACTTCAATGAGTTCAAGACGGACTTTACCGATATTGCTTAAGCGGTGTTTCGCTCCTATTGGAATATAGGTTGACTCATTTGGACGCAGAAGAAACTCTTTGTCATCTATCTCGACAAGAGCAGTTCCCTGTACAATTGTCCAGTGTTCGCTTCTATGGAGGTGTTTTTGAAGTGAGAGGCGTTTTCCCTGATCTACATAGATAGATTTTACTTTAAAACGATCTGCTTCCAGAAGATTTGTAAATTTTCCCCATGGACGGAAAACTGTTCGTCCAAACTCAACGAGTGTCGGTTGTTTCTCTTTTACAAGTTTTACAATCTCTTTAATATTTTGAGACTCTCCTTTTTTCGATACCAAAAGAGCAGTCGGTGTCTCAACAATAATCATATCATTTACATGATTGAGCGCTATTGTTTTATATTTTCCAAATACAAAGTTGTTTTGTGATTCGAGGGCAACCAGATTACTGAGATTTGTATTGTTGTTTTCATCCTTTTCAAAGATGTTGTCAAGTGCATCAAAACTTCCGATATCGCTCCATTCAATAGCAGTTCGTACAACTTTCACATGAGAACTCTTTTCCAAAACGGCATAATCAATACTGTTCTCAGGAATTTTAAGCATATCTTCTGTAGGAATACGTATAAACTCGCCTTTTTTTGCATGCTCAAAAGCTTCTTTTGCTGCTTTATAGATATTTGGAGCATGGAGTTGCAACTCTTTAAGATAGCTTGATGCCTGAAAACAGAACATTCCGCTGTTCCATAAAAAATTTCCTTTTTCAATGTACTCTTTTGCTTTTTGCAGACTTGGTTTTTCATGAAAAAGCTTAACATCGTCGCCATCCGCTTCAATATATCCGTAACCGGTTTCAGGTGCTGTCGGAGTGATCCCAAAAGTGACTAAAAACCCTTCTTTTGCAAGTTCTGTTGCACGTTCTATCATCTCTTTGTAGTCTGCATTATTGGTAATAAGATGATCTGAGGGTGTGACAAAGAGTATTTCATCCTCTTCAGATGCCATTGCCGCAAATGCGATAGCAGGAGCCGTATTACGACCTATAGGCTCAATAATTGAGTTGATTTGCTGATCCCCGACATCTTTTTTGATTTGTGAATATTGATCTGTTGCAATAAAATACTGTTCTGCATTAGAGATAAGCATAATACTGTCACAGTAATGTGCATTGTTTTTACATGTTTTTTGAAAGAGGGATTCTCCGTCAAACATCTGCAAAAACTGTTTTGGCAGATTTGATCTGCTGACAGGCCAAAGGCGTGTACCATTTCCTCCGCATAAAATTACATTTGTCATTGTATTTTTTCCTCTTTTTTAAAGTTTTGCATTTGAACATTTCTCAGAAGCTTTTGCCTCTTGAAATATATCTTTTATGGTTTGAGAATCATTAATATATCGCATAAGGTTATAAATGACCTGACCACTTCCGTTTGTATTACACAGAGATGCTCTAAAGGCATATAGCAGTGCTTTTCTGCGTGATGCATTATCCATAAGATATTTTGCATATACAAGAAGTAGATTACCATTATTTGTTTGAAATCCATCTTGCATATAGTACATTTTTCCTGTAATTGTATATAAAAGGTATTTTGCTTCAGGATAGTGCTTGTATGGTAACGATTTTAGGAGTTTTTCTGCTTCATCATAGCGTTTTTGGGTAATAAGAAATTTTCCAAGATTGATTTTCAGTTTTTCCAGTTTTTGTGTATAGATTAAATCATTATAGAGATCAATAATATGCTGATCATATTGATGGTTAATATTGATCTGGGTATAGAGATTGATCATTTTTAATGAAATTTTTGGATCCTCTTTTAGTTGCAGGGCCTTTTGATAGTATTGAATAGCTTTATCCGGGTCAAAATCTACAACTGCTCCTTTTGCATAGAGATCAGCTAAAATAAGTAAAGCTTCTCTGTGATTTGCTTCTGCATACTCTTGTACTGTTTCCAGAGCAGTAGAGACATTTCCGTCTGTTTTTCCTTCTAAAATCATTGTGTCATAGGCAAAAAGAGCCTCTCTGTTACCAAGATCTGTTGCTCTTTTTAAGAGTTTTGCACTTTTGTTGAAGTCACAGAAATCTTTATATATGGAAGCAAGAGCATATTGTGCTGCAGTATTGTTTTGATCTGCGTAAAACTGATAGATGGTTGCTGCTTTTGTAAGATTTGCATCTTGGTCGGCAACTATATAATAACGGGCAATTTTTAGATCATTTTTTTGGTTAAGCGGTTGCAGACGACAGACATGTTTTGCAAGTTGACAGAACTCTGCTCGTTTTTGTGGAGTATTCTCTTTTAAATAGAGCCCTGAAAGATATTGGAGTGCTTTTAGATTCTCTTTTGTTGCTTCATATTTTAGAAGATGGTATGATTTTTGAAGCTCTCTGTTTTTGAGAATATTACTATAGGCATTTTCTATTTCTGCAGGTTCAAAATCTTGAACAATTAAGTTTTTGAGATAAAAATCTTTCTTTTGTGAATCAGGATAAAATCGTTTGTAAAACTGATAGAGATGCCACTGTGCATCTGTGGCATTTTGATCCATATACTCCATATATGTTTGTTCTGCAAGATCTTTTCTGTGGAGATGTGGATATTTTTCATAAATTCTAGCCAGTATCATTTTTGCTTTGAAAAATTGTGTACTAAGTCCGTCTAGGTAGTTGATTGTTTGATCCAGATCCATTCCCGAATAATTTTTTCTCTCTGCCTGTGCATAGTTATTTTCTGTAATATCAAGTCGGATCAGTTCAAACATACCGTCAAGATTACCGGCTTTATAGGCTTTTTTGAACCATGGCACAACATTTTTTTGAAGATAGAGATGTTCCAGCTCTTGTAGGGTCAGTTTTTTTACATAAAAATCAAGAGGTGTTTCAAAACTACAGGCAATACATGGTCTATTGTACTTCTCTAAAAGAGTGTTCATATCACGATAGATATATTTTCCAATTAGCAAAGCGGCTTTGGCATCACCTGTTTCACCAATCTTTTTTAACAGAGCAATACCTTCTTCTTTTTTATTGAGTACGGCAATGTCAATAAGTGCTATCTCTATACCTGCACGTATATCACCTGCTTTGTATGCAATATTGTAAAAATGAAGACTTTTGTCTATATTGTGAAAAGGTGTATTTTTGTTTTGGTAAAATTTTCCAAGTTTGTATGCGGCACTTACATTACCGTTTTGTGCAAGATTGGCAATTTTTTTAAGATAGTATGATTGCTCTTTAAAATCTTGCAGAGAGTTTGTTATTAAAAAGAGATGTCTGTTAATGTCACTGTTTGAAGATAGTTTAAAATCTGCTTTTTTCATCCATGAAACAGCTTTGTCATACTCCTGATTTTTTGTATAGATACTCTCTAAAATCAAAGCAGCTTTTTTCTCTCCGTTTGCATAGGCTTTTTGTGCATGTTGGATAATATATTTATTACTCTTTTGTACTTTCTCTTTTTGTGCCAGCTGTGCAAGTTTGAGATCGGCATTTCCATAGCCTGCATCTGCCCAGCGTTCCCAAATTGCCAATGCTTTTTTATAATCACCATCTTGGTACGCTTTTCTTGCCACATCCTTGTTTGCACAGGCACTTAACAAAAAAAGTATTAGCCCAAGGGCTAAATATCTACCAATAGTAGCGAAAATTAAATTGTCCATATAATCCATCCTTGTCTGATGCGACACCGTCAAATGCAGTGCCCCCTAAAAAGTACGCTAAAACAAAACGCCAGTCATATTGGCCTTGCAGATATTGACCAACAATAAAATCGATCTCGTTTCCAAGATCATCACTCTGTCCGTTTGGTGTTACTGTATAGTTTGTAGCGCTGTAGTATCTATTTGAAGCAACGACCTGTTTGTAGTTGTGTAATGCTATAATGGCTGTTGTCTCTGTAGTAAAGTCAAGCTTTCTGGAGTAAAAAAGAGAACTGATGTTCATATTACTCAATTCAGGATCAAGAAAAGATCCATAGTATCGAAATGAGAGGTGTCGAGAGAGGTAATCTGAACGGTTGTTTGTCAAATATGGTTGCGTATAGTTGTTGTTCTCTCCTCCTGAACCTCGTGCAAAAGAGAGTGTTACTTTGTCTTTTAACTGATTAAAACTGTACTCTGCTCCGATATCTAAGGCATCTCCTTTTACAGACGCTCCTATTGTCTCCTGATTGGATGTTCCATCTACCCGTGCAAGATCAATCCAGTAGTGAAATGAAGGTAAAATTCGAGGGAGATAGCCCTCTGCACGAAAACCAATCCAACCGAGCTTTCTATCTTCAGCAGTTGCCGTATCCTCATAGAGCGCAAAGAGTTCTACCTTGTTTTGCATATAGTACTCATAGCTGCCGTGTGCAATAAAAAATTTAATATCTTTGAGATCATGTTTGTTTGCTGATGTCCCGTCAATAATAACATTGCTGTTGAGACGTGTTCCACCATAGATTTCATATGTTAAAAGATCATGTTTATTAAAAATACCTACAGTATCGAGTGAAGTATTGTAGTACCATGAACGTTTGTCTTTAAGTAGTTTTCTTCCGAGTAAAAAGTTGGCTTGGTTGTCAAATGTTCCATTACTCATAAGATAGAACTCTTTTACATCAAAACGGATATCACTTTTTGTAAAAGAGTTCTTGTCAACATAGTAGGGAATAATACGAAAATCAGTAAAAAAGTGCCATGTTTTATCGAAAAAGTGCCAATACTGCATACCAAGAGCAAGTTTTAATGTACGAGAATAGAGTTTTGAACCACCGATAGGTGTTTGCCCCTCATAAATACTTGCAAAAGGATTGATATAAAAACGGTAGATATCAGGATTGAAACTCTCTTGTTTCTGCTCTGTTTTTATACTTTGTGTTGCTTTTGGTTTTGAAGTATCTGCCGGAACAGTTGGTAAAATAACATCTTGTGGTAGTTTTACCATTTTTTTGGCACTTTGTTGAGAAGCATACTCCCAAGGATAGGAGAGTTTCTCTTTTTGACATCCTAAATGGCGGCAGTGTGTTAAATTTTCATTTTTAGTAAGTTTTTTCTGTTTTTGTAGGTTTTTTGTTTTGTTTACTCTTTTGCTTTTTTGTGCTATCTTTTTTTTCTGTTGTTTTCTTTCTGTTTTTATTTCTGCTTTATCTTGAAAACGGAAGCGATACGTTGAAACAATAACAGCTTTTGGAAAGCCTTTACTCAATTTGGAAAAATCTTTTTTTAGCTCTTTAACCGTATCATAACAACCGTTTCTGACCGTATAGTTTCGTCCTATATGCATAATTTTACTGCCATCAGGAAAACGGGAAGAGTATTGAATGGGTTTACGACTACTGATTAGCTGTACACTGTAACAACTTGCAGGTTCCTGTTTCTTTGCAAAGAGTGTATCTGTAGTTATAAAAAGAGCAAAAAGAGAGATAAGAAAGATTCGTTTGTTTATCGACATGTTATTGCTCCTCTTTTTGTGTGAGAACTTCTAAAAGCTCTTCCATAGGTATTTTATTTTTTCTAAAAGCATTGATCTCATCAAGATGTTTTTGCAGTGCAGGGAGCATATTTCTGAGTTCTTCTTTTGTGTGTTTTTTTAAGAGTGAATTTGTCTGTTCTGAAAAGTAGTCACGTTTTTGCATATACTTTCTACAGAGTTTGTTCTTTCCACTGACTTCTAATTTTTTATGTGAAGTGTTAAAAGCAAAGCTGTTTAGATTGTTATGCTCTTTTATCAGTTGTTGTAAAAGAATGATGTTCTTTCGTGTAAAGATAGTAAAATCTTTTTTAAGGTATTTACAATAGGCTAAAAAACTCTCGCTTTTTGCCTCTTGCATCTTGTAGAGAAAAATATTGGCAGCTGCTTTTATATGCTGCTGTTTTTGTAAACTGTTTTTGCATAAAAGAGAACTTTTATAGGCAGGAAGAGGAAAAAGTCTTCCATCTCTCATTCGACTCATTGCTTTTTGGAAAGCCTCCTCTATAAGAGGGGCACTTTTTGGTATAAAGTAGAGAAGTTTGTCAAGATCAATATATTGAGGATTTTCCATAATGGCATTCTCAATAACAAAACTTAAACCCTCTACTGTTTTGTTGTGATCTTTGTATCCTGATTGTCGTGCATCTGTAAGATAGAGATATCCCAGATAGTTAAGTGCTCCTGTTGTCAGGTTGCTGGCAGCTCTTTGAAACTCCATCTCCGCTAGTTTTCTGTTGTTGTTTTTAAGATAGTTGATTCCCAAATCAGTACCTATGGAGGTATTTGGCTGATCAGCAATCTCAATATAGATCTTCTTTGCAGCTTCAAAAGCATAGGGATTTAATTTTTCGGTATCTGTACTTTTTGCATGAAAAGGGAGTCCTCGTCCGTATAGTTTAAAAGTCCCTTTTTTATTTAAAATATCTTGATAGAAAAAGTTTAAATCACCGCCAAACTGATTAAAGCCTTTGTTTTTATTAGCTCTTAAAAAGACAGCAGCAGAATTTTTTACCATAATATTACTGTTATAGTTGTTTTGGAGTCTGTTCTCTTCTATAACGGCAGCAGCAGATTTGTAGTATGGATCTCTTGCAAAATTTCTTTTGACGGTATGGTCAATATTTTTTGAGAGTACTTCAATTCCGTTTTTACCGTTATTGGAGACACTGTTGTTCTTAATAGAGACAGAGAGACTGTTTCTTATGATAATACCATCAATTTTATTCATGGCAACGGTATTGTCACTAATTAAAACATCTTTACTCTCTTGAATGGAAATTCCCATATATCCGTTTGCCAAAGCAAAATTATCATAGATAACATTATGATTTGAGAGACGATCGAGCATAATTCCGGCAGAGTGGTTTTTTAAGGTAATATTTTGCGCAATGATAGAGTGATCTACTCTTCTTGATATAATAATACCATGTGCATGACCTGCTTTTGTTGCGATATTACGAGCAATAACAAGACCTTTCGAGTAATCATGCGGGTCAAAATTATAGATAACATTATCATGAAGATAGTTCCCAAGATAGTAGCTGTCAACAGCACCGTTTGTATAAAATCCCATACAGGAGTTAGCAACTTCATTACCTACATAGATACCTTTTGGAGGATTCTTGTTTGAAAGAAAGTAGTTAAAACTGTTTTTGTGTTTATAGTAGTAGCGATCATTTGGGAAAAAGAGCAGACTGAGCCCAAATGTTGATACAGAACTGTGAACGCCTATTCCTTTGAAAGTATTGTTGAGCATATAGGTTCGAGAACCTGCCAACCCTATAAAGTAGGGACGCGGATCTTCGTAGTCTAGATAGAGAAGTTTGCTTTCAGGTACTTTTTGACGTTTCGCGTAACTATTTTTCTTTGTATCCCATGTGTAGAATTTATTATTTTGAAGATAGAGTTTCCCATAATATGTAATAAACATTGATGTTGGTTTTGTCTGTAGATGAATAGTTTTGTTTTGAATTACAAGTGATGCTGTCGGTGCAATGATAATAGGAATTTTTATTTCGTATGTATGGTCATTGATTTTTGAAATGTATCTTTTGTTATGCAGTTTTTTGTAGAGCATTTCAAGGCTGTAAACTCCATCATAAAGAATAAGCATTTTATCTTGTTTTGCATATTTTTGATTAAGTTTATGGAGTGAATAGAGATTGAGTTGCGGTAAAAATGTAATTTTTTGAAAATCAACTATATCTATGCCGTTACCAAAAAAATGTGTTGGAAATTTTTTTGATACTTTCTCTATTGTATAGTTGTTATAGATCTTTTGTAACTTTTTTTTTGTTTTTGAAAGATTGAGAGTTGCTCTGTTTGGAAAAATAATATATGGATCACTCAAAGAGATCTTGTGATAAACAATTTTTGGATTTTTTAAAGGAAATGAGATTTTTTTTAAAACACTTTCTGCTGTTTTTTTCTTTTTATAACACCCTATAAGACCAATATTGTCTTTAAAAAGATAAGGAGGCTCGACAAGTTTACATTTTGAACTGGTGTAGAGAGTCTTATCATAAAGTGGGCTTACAGGGGTAGTGGTATCTACCTCTGTAGCAATAGAGTAGCAGTAGTTTGCAAGGAGTTCTAACGGTGCTAACAATAGAAAAAGAAGCAGTAAATATTTCAACTATATATCCTTTTATTATTGTAAAAGTGTATCTATTGTTACAAAAACACTTGTATTGAGTAAACTTGTATCAAGTGGTGTTAACGGTTTAAGTGTTACGATATCATAGTTTCTTGCCTGATTATAGATATTTTCCAAAACTTTTGTATGTTGTAGGTCAATTGCTTCTGCAGGCTGTACTTTTGTAATCTCTGCTTTAATGATTCTTCCGTCGGCAAAGCGTACTTTTGCAATATCTCCAATTTTGATTTTTTGAAAATATTTATGTTCTATATGTGTTACAATATATGTTTGTGCATTGTCCGGTAATACCATTAAAATAGGTTCTGCCGTATTTCTAAACTGATTGTTTTTAACGCTTACTTTATATACTGTACCATCAATAGAAGAGTGAATAGGTTGTACTCCTCCTCCTATAAAATAGGCGACAGCAACTGTTTCATTTGTATCAATTTTATCACCTTTTTGAAGCTCTTTTGTAAATTTGATATAGGAAGGATATGGAGCACGGACAGTTGTCATATTTACATCTACATAACCGTTTACCGTTTGAACAATAAAGATTCTCTGATAGGCAACAAAAAGTAAAAATGCAATAAGTGCAATGATTGTAAAATAGATAAGAATAAGAAGTTTATCTGCTCTTTTTTTATTTATTTTTTTCTCTATCTTTTTTGGATAGGTAATCTGTTTGCTTACAGCATGAATAATATCTTCTTCTGTAAGAATATCATCATTGAGATATGCTGTAATGATTTGATTGAGTATGGCAATTTGAGAAGAGTTGAGATTATGGAATCTTCCTCCCACCATCTTTGTCTCATCACCGGCTCTCTCTTTACAGATAAAATCAATGTCTATATTGTCAATAATTGTTATGAAGTCATCAAACTTAAAAATAAGTTTTGCATCTCGGCACTTGTTTTCGTTACAAAACTCTTCAGGAAGGTTTTCTATTGCACATCCTGAAAGTGACCAATCTAAAACTTTGTACTGTTTACCATCTATTTCTATCTTTGCAGGGATCTTGTATCGTGCATGTTGGCGCGTTATTTCCGCTTCATGTACAATTTGATCTTCTGCATTTGTATCTGTTTTTACCATTATAGCAATCCTTGTATAAAATGAAAATATAACCATATGTCGTCAGCATTTAAGAGCTGAACTAACAGGGAAATGGCTATGAAAAAGAGTAGCATCTCTACTGCAAGCATTCCGTTTGAACTTACAACATAATACCACTCTATATATCGTTCAGCCGAAGCTGCTTTTGTTTTTTGTCGTGTCCAACTCTGCTTGTAAAGGTGATTCCAAATGTATATTTTAACAAAAGAACCTATAAGCTGATTATAATATAACAAAAATGCCCAGGATGGGTGAATATTGTCTCGTGACATACGATATAAAAATATCATTAAAAGACGTGTGAGCATAATCCACCAGATGTAAGCAAAAAACATATAGGCACCCCATGAAAAAGAGCCTAAAACTGCAATGAAAAATCCGTAAGGGGTCGTCCAACGGGTTATTCTCTGATCTATCATGGCATACCATGGGTATGTCTGAACAACGGCTCTTGCATTTGTAATGTTCAGCTGTCTTGAGTTTGTTCTGTACTGATTTCCGAACCAGCGGTGCATCAGTGTCAAAGATCCTTTGAAAAAGTTTTCATTGACGATCTCTTCAACGGTATAAACCATGACATCCGGTACATAGAGCATTTTCCAGCCACTTTTCATAATGTAGTAGAGACTTGATTTGTCATCTCCTGTAAGGAAGCCGAATGTTCCGAGTCTCCAGTGATTAATATAGTCAAGCTGAACAGTATTTACAAAATCTTTTTCTGCAACGATATTTGCACGCATCATGGACATTCGTCCTGTAAGTGTCAATACTCTGTCTGACAAAGAGATAGAACTCATAGAGATATTTCTTTGTGCAAAACGCATTTTGTACCATTGTGAATAGACATGCTCATGAATTTTTTCCGGCTCTTTTGGAAGTTGGGCATCTTCATCTGTTGTCAATCCTCCAAGTTCCGGATCTAGACCAAAGAGGCGAGAACATTTTGTTAAGAGTCCCGGAGTAATAATAGAGTCTCCGTCAATTACGGCAACAACAGAACGGGCAAGCGTAACAGGGGAGTTCGCAACAACACGATAACCTGCTGCAAGTGCATCTCTCTTTCCTGTCCCTTTAATACGGGTAATAACAAGTTTAATATTTTTTGGTGGATTGAGGTTTAAGAATATTTTACGTACCAGACGCTCTTCTGACATCTCAACAATTGAGGCAATAATAGTGACATCATATCCTGAACGAATAGCATCTTTGATCGCTTCTCTATAGACTTTTACTGTTACATCCGTACCAATTCTAAATGTTGTAATAAGCAAAAAGAGGTGTTCTGGATCTAACTCAGAACCTCCCTCCTGCTCAAGTTTTCGTATAGCTTTAAATTTATGGTTTTTATAGATATAGGCACGTGAGATATTAAGGATAAACCATGTATATCGCCACATACCTACCAGCGCGATAATAAATATCAGCTTTTTTTGATAAGGATCAAAAAGATACGCCGGCAATAAAAATGTATAAATCAGTAATACTAAAATATATACTATAAAAAGGTAGAATGTTTTACTCTTACCAACAGATTCCTGCATATTTGTCTGTACTCTCTTTGTCTGTAATTCTCATTAAATCAATAATGTATTTATCTGGATATCGTTCTTCAATATTTTTAAACTCTTGAGCTGTGTTTCCGATAACAAGTATATCGGAATTTTGTGTTATTTTATTAATATCATCACTCAATCTTTCATTTATGTGGTGTAATTCCCCTTCTAGTAACACTTTGTTGGCACCATCTTCTCTTGCTTTCATTACATTTTTGTCATAAATACTCAGATCATAGCCTTTTCCAATAAGCATTTCTGCAAGTTCAAGAACAGGAGATTCACGTAAATCATCAGTATCCGCTTTAAAACTTAGACCAAGAATAGCAATTTTACGTGTTTTGAGTGGTTTGATGAATTCTGAGAAAATTCTTTTGACTTGATATTCGTTACTTTCCATTAATGAATTTAAAAGTGGTGTTGTTACATCAAGTGATTTTGCTTTGTGAACAATAGCACGAACATCTTTAGGCAGACATGAACCACCAAATGCAAAACCTGGTTTCATATAGTATTTTGAGATATTGAGTTTCGTATCTTCACAGAAGATATCCATAACCGTATGCGAATCGATACCAATGTTTTTACAGATCATTCCGATCTCATTGGCAAATGTGATTTTTGTTGCATGCCATGAGTTGGAAGCATATTTCATCATCTCTGCTACTTCAATGTTTGTAGCATAAAGAGGAGAGTCTAAAAATGAGTAGAGTTCTTTAAAAATTGCAACACTCTGTTCATCTTCTGTTCCGACAACGGTAAGTGCTGGCTGATAAAAATCTGCAATAGCAGTACTTTCACGTAAAAATTCAGGATTGGAAACATATCCGAAATCAACACCGAGTTTTTTACCGGAAATTTTTTCTATTACAGGAATTACACTGTTTTTTGCAGTCCCCGGAAGCACTGTACTTCTCATAGATACAATATGGTATTGTGATTTGGCTTTAAGTACTTCACCAATAGATGCTGCTGCTGCTTCAATATAGGCAAGATCAAGTTCACCGTTGTTTTGGCTTGGTGTCCCTACACAGATGATTGTGATATCACTGTTTTGAATAGCATATTTTAAATCTGTTGTCGCTTCTAAACGTTTTGCAGCTACTGCTTCAGCGATAAAAACATCTAAATCTTTCTCTACAATTGGTGATTTTGCATTATTGATAAGATTTACTTTTACTTCGTCTAAATCAACTCCTATAACATTGTGACCCTCATGTGCAAAACATGCTGAGCATACAGCCCCTACATATCCTAATCCGATAATACTTATTTTCATTGTGAACTCCTATATAGTCGCTTTAATTTTAACAAAAAAAGTATTGTATTTTTCTTAGGTAAAATTAAAGTAGGACTATTTTGAATTAATTATTTTTTTATTGTGCTTTTTTGATACAATTGTATGAGAAGATAAAAAAAGGTCTTTATGATGCGTGCAAATATTGTGATAGTTGAAGATGAAGAGGATCTCTTAGAACTTTTAGAGTACAACCTGCAAAAAGAGGGCTTTGAGACGATAGGCTTTTTAAACACAAAAACAGTTGTTCAGATTCTCGAAGAGGAGGAGATAGATCTCTTGATCATGGATAGAAACCTTCCTGGAGTTGAAGGGAGTATTTTTGTTCAAGAGTTACGTGAAGATGGGTTTGATACGCCTGTTATCTTCTTGAGTGCAAAAGATAGAGATGAGGATATAGAGGAGGGCTTTGTTCGCGGCGGAGATGACTATATTACCAAACCGTTTAATATGAAAGAGCTTATTTTACGTATTCGTTCCATTTTAAAAAGAACTTCCAAAAAACATCAGGAGGGAAAACTTATTTTTCGTGATCTTTCTCTCGATAAAAATACAAGAGAACTGTTTGTCGACGGAGAGCATGTCGAAGTGACAAAATTGGAGTTTGATCTGCTGGTTGAATTTATAATAAATAAAAACTCTGTGCTTGATAGAGACTATCTGCTTGAAAATGTCTGGGGTGACAGTGAAAATTATCAATACAAGACTGTGAATGTTGCCATTAACCGATTAAAAGAGAAGATAGATCCCCATAAAACAAAAGAGTACATTCAGACAGTTCGCGGAGTGGGATATAAACTCTGCTAGATTTTTGACTGAACTGTTACTTTTTTTGCTTCAAAAAGTTCAATGGCTTTTTGTACCATAGGCTCTTTTGTGATGTCTGTTCCGTCTGACTCATCCTGCATAGAAGCTTCGGTACAGTCGCTTACACAAGATGCAGCGCCTCCCACTTCTATATCTTCAATAGTTGAGGCACTCTGTGCCCCTTGTGGTTGTGCCTTGGGAGTGTTTTCTTCCTCTTGAGGGATCTCTTTTGTACAAGGCAGACCTTTAATAGTTGTTTCAAAGCCAAAAATTTCACGTACAAGCAGTTTTATAACGCCATATCCGTGACGTAGAGCTTTTTTACATGCTTCATCTGCACAGCTTTCCCATGTGAGGGTATTTTCTTTGTAGGAGATGAATGTGATCTGATTTTCAAAACACTCTCCTAGCGTTGCATTTCTGTCTTTGACTTTTGCAATCAGCTCTTGAAACTTACTGTATGCAGGATCTTTTGGCTCTGCTTCTGTTTTTGTCTCTATCTCTGTCTCTGTCTTTACAGAAGGAGAGATCTCTTCTGTCTCTGTTGGCTCTACTGCAACATCTCCTTGCATTTCAGGAGTTGTCTCTCGAAGTTTTACAGTTGTTTGTGTCTGGATATCTACTCTTTGGATATCTTTAG
>Ga0256843_1001909_pt1 | contig 15797 bp, 13 predicted proteins | sample AlvinellametaG_FD_191572 | JGI IMG/M metagenome (GOLD analysis project Ga0256843, IMG submission 191572) | Pompeii worm associated microbial communities from hydrothermal vent at the East Pacific Rise, Pacific Ocean - Alvinella | ecosystem: Host-associated > Annelida > Integument > Unclassified ... | reverse complement strand
CTGTATCCCTCTCCGACGATGGTGACAAGGGTACCGAAGGTCTCGCTATAGCTGTCGTTGACAAAGGGTCGCGCTGCTTCTTGGGGAAGTGGTACCTGGTCGATCTTCTTGCGTACCTCGTCCCATATAGGGGTCATGTCCTTATACCGCTCTTGGATATAGACATAGATGGTGGAGATGCCGTTCTTGGAGATGGACTTGATATGGTCTATCTCTTCGATCTGACGGATCTTACGTTCCAGCGGGATGGTGACCAGTGACTCGATACGCTCAGGGGTCGCACCGGGGAACTGTGTGACGACGACCGCTGTACGGATGACAAAAGAGGGGTCTTTGGCACGTGGCATCTCGAAGTAGGCGAAGAGCCCACCGATGAAGAAAAAGAGTATCAGTGCGACACTGATACGGTTCTTGCTGATGGCCGTCTCTGTAATACAGCTGTTCACTATCGTACTCTCACTTTTTGACCGACATGGACACGGCTCATGCCCGCTGTGAGGACCTTCATCCCCTCTTTGACACCATCTGTCAAGATGATACCGTCTCCTGTCAATGAACCGCGAGAGACGTTGTGGCGTCTGATGGTACCGACCTCTCCCTGGATGTTCTCGACTGTATAGATGTAGTAGTCCTCATCATCTTCCATCAGGGCATGAACAGGGATGACAAAGCTTTTGATCTTGCTCTCTTTACCAATAGCAAAGGTGACAGAAGCGGCCATACCCGGGTGGATCTTCTTAGAAGGTTTGATGATACGGACGGTCACAGGAAAGGTCGTCGTTCGCCCGCTAGAGGTGTGGCTCACTTCGGTGATGCGGGCGTTGAAGCTCTTGTTCTTGATGTCATCAAAGGTGACCTTGGTGAGCTGACCGACCTTGATCGCGTCGATCATGGAACCCGGTACCGAAATCGGTACCTCGATGTTCTTGGTCGAAGAGATGGTCGCAATACTGGTCGCTGCAGTGATGTTCTCACCTTTACGGACGTGTATCTCAGAGACAGAACCGTCGAGCGGTGCTTTAAGACGTGTATAGCTCAGCTCGAGCTGAGCCTGTTCAAGTCGGGTCTGCATCGCACGGCGGTTCGCTTTGGCAGATTCATAGGCGGTACGTGCACTGTCAAGGTCACTGAGAGATGAGCTTCGGTTGACATATAGCTTCTGTACACGGTTATAGCGGGCTTTGGCATGTTCGAGCTCTGAGGCAGTCTGTTTGAGAGAGGCACGGACCTCTGCGACTTTGAGCTTGAAGTAGGCATCATCCAGCTCGGCGACAAGAGAACCTTTTTTGACGAACTGTCCGGGTTTGACATTGACCGACTTGAGACGTCCGGAGACGTTAAAGCTCAGTCGTGCAGCGACGTCAGAACGGGCGATACCGTTGAAGGTGTGAGAGGAGATCGCATTGGCCGCTTTAAGGGTCATGGTACGTACCGGACGCAGTTGCTGCTCTTTTTTCTCATCTGAACAGGCAGTGAAGCCCAGTGCTATGGTCGCAGTGATCACTGCGGTAGTTAGGATATGTCTAAATGTCATTATTCGTTTGCTCCATCTTCAAATTCTTGGATCTTGTCAGCCCACTCTTGGCGTTCATCTTCATCGATGTTGAAGTTGACCTGGCCGATATTACGTTGCAGACGGATAAGGTCTGCCATAAAGCCGTAGCGGGTGTTGTTCTCTACGAGGGCCGCTTTTAGGGTGTTGTTCTGAGCATCCAAAAGGTTCAGGATACTACCGTTTCCTTGTTGATAGACTGCCGTCATATGTTCAAGGTTCTTGTTGGCCGCGATGTAGGCGTCATGTGAGAGGTCGATCGACAGATAGGCTGCTTTGGCCTGGTAGAGTGCGTTTCTGATGTCACGTTCGACATGGTTCTCGACCTCCTGTTGTTGAGACTGTGCCGTCAAGAGTGCTGCTTTTGCCGCTTCACGTTCAGCTGTCTGGTAACCTCCGGTATAGAGTGGCAGGGTCGCGACGATACCGACCTCATATTCGAACTGTCCAAAGCTGTCTAGACCTTCGACCACCTCTTGCTGTGTCTGATTGGGAGAGAAACTTCCCGGTGTCTGCGGCTCGTTGTCCAGGAACTTGTATCGTGCACCGATCTGAAAGAAGACGTCAGGACTGTACAGTGAGGCGGCACTGGCCTCTGCGACGAGTGCTTTGGCCTCTTCAAGTGCAGCGAACTGGTGAAGCTGTGGAGAGTTCTTGCGTCCCTCCTGGACGAGGAACTCTTCAAAGACTGCAAACCCTGCAGGGTTCTCAAAGTAGTCACGGATCTTCTTGTCGTGGGTCAGGAAGACAGGGTCCTCCATAGTCACTTTCTCAAAGTTGAGCGGCAGCTTCTGTGGCAGGTTTAAGAGGGCATTAAGTGTGAACTGTGTCTTTTGGATCGTAGCATGGGTAAAGAGGACATCTTTCTTATCATTGGCTATCTTGGACTCCCAACGGTAGATGTCCGACTGGTTACCGATACCGATATCCTGTTTTGTGATAGCAGAACGCAGGTTGTTCTTGGAGAGCTCAAGGTTGCTCTTTTGGAGTTCGAGACGGTTCTTGAACTGCAGGATCTTCAAGTACAGAAGAGAGGCCTGCATGGCGATCTCCAGTTTGGCATGGTCTACCTCATGCTCTGTCGCGCTCATGAAGGCCTTGTTGATACTGATATTGGCGTAGGCATTTTGATTGTAGATGCTTTGACGGAGGATGAGCTCACCGTTGATCTCGTTCTTCTGCATGAGCCCAAGACTTTTGATGACACGTCCGTCATCGATCTGTTTACCTTCGAGCTTGAAGTCGATCTGTGGATAGAACATGGCATCTGACTTGTCGACATTGAGTTCGGTCACATCGATCTGCTGTTCAGCCTGAAGGATACTGAGGTTGTATCCGACAGCCCTGTCCATGATCTCTTCGATGGAGAAATAGTGGCTGTCTGTGTCGTCAGCTTCTAGGATAGTGGAGCGTGAGATTAGGTCCCAGCTTGGTGTGAACCCGACCTCTTGCGCTGTCTGCGAGTTCAGTGAGAGGGCAGGATAGGGCTTGAAATTGACCGAAAGGCGGGCTGGGTCAAAGCCAAGAGAGATCTGCTGTACCTGCAGTGCGATCTGGCGTATAAGCCGTTTGTTGTCAGCAGCAGGGATGTTTCCAAAGAGCGCACCAAGCTCGACATCATCACGCCCAAGTGCTGAGAACGACGGCAGCTCTTTGAGTCGAAGTGCCGAGTAGAGGTTTCTGCGCTCTTCATCGTTCTTTTCGAAAAGCGGTGTGACATAGATGAAATCGACATCGGGCTCGATGGCATCGATGATCTTGTTGAGATCTTTGTATGCAGGGATGATCTGTGTCTTGATCCCTCTGTTCTTAAAAGAGTCCTTGATGTACTTTACGACGTGTGGTGCGTTGTTGTAGAGGTGTTCGTTGATGATGACACCGACCTTCTCCATCGGCATGATCTCTTTGATCACTTCGATATCGTCCTTGATATCGAAGTAGCCGTTGATATAGGTGAGATTGTGCTTGCCGGAGGTACCGTTCTTATATGGGGCCCCCTGCATCTTGGGATTGATGATAGTCGCTGCGATGAGAGGTTTTTTGAAGTGCTTCTTCTGGACCGCGATCTGTGAAGAGAGCATCCCCAGAGTGATGACGAGGCTGTTTTGACGGGAGTTGAGTGCTTTGTCGACGTCGCGTCTTATCTTCTTGTAGTCCCACCCTCCGTCATAGCGCAGCTTTTCTGGAAAACGGACCTCAAAGTCACGACCGAGAAGCTGGTCGATCTCATCTTTCATCTGCTCTTCAAAGTCTTCATTGAAGTCTGTCGGTCCGTCTGTGACGATAGCGATGGTATAGGTCGGTTTTGCCCAGAGAGTGAGCGAGATGATAAAGAGAAGAAGAAGTGTACGCATTGAGGCCTCAAAAGTAAATATAAAATATATCTATATTAGCCAAGAAGCCCATAAAATGGGATAAATAAGTGGGATATTAGATGATTTGAAGGTGAAAATGAAACAGTTTTTGAGGTGGTGTGATGCAGTATATTTTGAAGTGATAATAAATATTTTTCTACCCTATCTCAAGAGTAGAAAAGAGCTTCTAAAAACGGTAGTTGATACCCATGGAGAGTGTCATCTGCTCCATCTTGGTCTTATATTCATAATCCATATCAAGGCCCGGGATATGGATGTTTGCCGGAAGCTGATCGCTGACTAGAGAACTGGCTCCCGGGACAAGAGAACCCGAACGTGATACTTCAGATTCAGGAGAGTAGACAAAAGCGCCATCTATGGTCAGGTTCTGGGTGAAGTCATAACCGGCACCGAGAGTGAAGTGTGTGGTCGCAATAGCCGGAAAGCCGACCATGTTCAACATCGATATCGCCTGATCAAAGACATAGCTGCCCTGGACATCGGTCAAAAGTGAACCGATCTCACCGGAAGTCCCTTGCAGTGGAGAGTCCGCATAATTGTAACCGCCACGGAAGCGGAACTGTTTGTTGGGACGGAACTCAAAGCCGAGGGCATAGACACTCTGGTTCTCCCAGCCGAAGTCTTTGTACCCTTCAGCCAGTCCCCAGGCGATATAGCGGTAGTCACCGGTAACAGTGACCTGGTCGGTCAACTGATAGGTCGCACCGATCGCGACCTCCCATGGCTGCTCCATCGTCAGGTCATCAAGGTTCTCCGGGTTGGTAGCATCGAGAGAAGCTCCGATAGTACCGGAAGGCATCAGACTGATCAGACCGTCAGCAACATCAGGGCTGAGTCCAAAGTCAGACTGCAGGTACTCAGAGAAGGTCTGTGTCCCATCACCAAAACCGGTACCTGTCTGTATGTTCTCATCTCTGAACCCTTGCAATGCTCCGCCGGTATAGTCATTGGTCATGTTGACCATGCCATGGGGACCAAACTGTTTAAAGTTGGCGACATCCTTATAGGTGAAGCTGAGAGCGGACTGGTAGCTGGCACCGATACGCAGTTTATCACTTACTTTGACATCGACACCCGCTTGCCAGCCTAAAGTCGGGACAAGGTCAGGACCACCGATATTGGTACCAAAAAGCCCGGTCCCCGAACCGCCGCCGTGGACAGACTGGTCGGTGTCCCGTGAGCCGTCGATCTGAGTCTGTGCATCATCATAGTTGATGGACATCGAACCCAGACCGAGTACCGGAGCAAAACCGAAGGTGACATTTCCGGTACGGTAAGAGACACCGGGAATGATCTTCATCAGCATCATGCCTGATTTCATACGACGCTGTGCGTTGTTAGGCTCACCGTTGTAGTCTACACCCAGACCGGCGACACCCATCATCGTCGTACCCCAAGACCATTTGTCATCGATCTTGCTGACATAGGAGATGGTCGGGATGAAGTTTGTGTCGAGATGGTTCTCGCTGGTCGCTGATGCTGGACCCGGATTGGCCGGTGTGGTGTTGAGGATCATATAGTCCTGGGTCGAAGTACTGACCGTCGCATTGAAATAGGTGACATCGAGGTGGAGCTCACTCTCTTTGACATCGGCGATAAGTGCGACGTTCTTTGCCATAGCACCTGAACCGTCAGAGAAGAAAGAGACACCGGTACCACCCATAGAGCGGGAGACTGTACCTGTGGAGATCATGTTGACACCGTTCGTCGCAAGAAGTGAAGATGCTGCTACACTGAGAAGTAGGAGTTTTTTTATCATTTTTGAGCCTGTAAAATTATCTATTTATTACTTCGAGAAGTAGTAAAACAAGAATTTTTGAGGTGAGAGTAGAGGTGTGATACCCCTGCGGGCATCACATGTAAAGATTACTCAGCAGCTGCGACTGTAGTCGCTGCATTGTCTGAGTCGATACCGATAGCTGTCAGACCAGAGTCTACCAGACCATTGAGGTATGCAAGTACTGCTGCTGTGTCTTCAGGAGAGACGACACGTACTTTGTAGATGTAAAGACCATCAAGTGTCTGACCGTTCTCATCGACTGCGATGACAGAGTCAGAAGTCATATCGATCTTCTCCATAGTGATCGTCTTAAGAGGATCAGCTGCCTGAGGAAGGTCTAGTGAAGTGACAAGGTCAGGGTTCGTTGATGCAACATAGATGTCCATGAAACCAGCATCGAAGTTAAAGTCTGTATCTGCGATGTTGGCGTTGGTAAAGTTGTTTGGCAACTGTAACCAGTCGATAGCCAGGATCCAGCTAGGGATATAGACATTGTCAGCACTTGGGTAGAAGTATTGACGTACCAGCTCATTCGTGCTCAGGTCTGCTAACCAGCCTGCATCGACAAAGCTGTTGTAGTATGCTTTAGCACCGTCGATCGCAGAGTTGTATGCGAATGACCATGTGATCTCCGCGAATGGAGGCAGTGTGAACGCTGCTGCAGCGTTGTCCATAGTGTAAGAGTTGTTGTTCTCACATACGACTACTTGACCATCGATATAGTCTGTACTACGGTTACCACAGACAGTGAAATAGATATCTTCCTGCATCGCAAGCTCGATAAGACCATGGAAACCATAGACTGTGTCATTGTGAACAAGACCATTGCTGATCTCAGTCGGATATGCCGGGTTGCCTGTCTCATCTCTACCGTCAAGGACAGTAGCGTAAGCGACACCTGCCTGGTTCTTAAGTTCAGCGATCACAGACTCATCTTCTGCTGTGAAAGCATCATAGATAGCGGTTAGACTGAAGTTGCCCCATGCTGTCGTAAAGAGCTCAGTGATGTCACCCAACCAGTCAGAACCGATAGTCCCAAGACCTGCAGTACGTGCCGGTGCAGGTGCTGCAGCCGGTGCAGTATAGTCATCCCATGCTGCTTGAGCAGTATTGGTGACATTCTCCCATACGTTCAGACCGTTGTACTGTGCATAAGCATAACCCGCATCGATGAATGCTTTTCCGTATGCAAGGTAACGGTCAGCAGGGATGATACCTGCAAAACCGATGAATGCATTAGTGTATGAAGCAAAACCGTAAGCATTGACACGTACGCCTTCCGCGTTCTTCTCACCGTAGATACCATCATACATCGCAGAACCGATAGAGATTACATTGAGGTAACCTTGTACAGTGTCCGCTGTCTTGCCTGCTTCAGCACCCATAAAGATCTTATCCATGAAGAGTGTCTGTGTCGGTACATCCAGTTTCTGCATCGCAGCTACGAAAGAGTCCGTGCTCGTAGGTGTCTTGAAGAGTGCATAGAAGAGCTGCTCGTTCGCAAGTTCGTTAGCATCACCATGACCTGTGAAGGTATTTGATGTACTGTTGTAATCTACGTTGACACCTGTATCGAACATCAGACCTGCAAAGGTATCTGTCGAACCGTATCCTGAAGAACCTGGTACACCTGTACCTGGCTCTATGAAGAAGTCAGTGGCATAACGGTCCATCAAGATACCCATGTAGCCGTTTGTAGAGTGTGATACAGGATTGTCATATGTCCCGTAAGCGCTGTCATCGTTAGAAAGAAGCATAGCGTCTGTCAGACAACCGTACATCGGAGCATCGACACGTTCAAAGAAGAAACGTGCCATGATCTCTTTCTCTTCAGCAAGGGCTGCGAACTTCTCACCGAACTCTTTGTTCGTCTGAAGCATCGGACACATCTTGACGGTCAAAGACCAGTCTCTACCAAGTGCATCGACCATGATCTGAGTCATTGTCTCAGAACCGCGAGCGAGGTCAAGCATGAAGACCGTCACACCCTCTGAGTTCAAGACGACATCGAATGTCGCACTGGTGATAGCGCCACCGACACTGGTGTCAAGTGCATCGACGACACCGTCTTTGACTTTGTCCGTGAGGTCACTGAGGACACTGCGGCTTGGTGCAGCGGCAGGAGCGACTTTTTGCATTACAGCATCAAGGAACATCTGGTTAAGATCGTTGTTAGCGATGAAAGTGTCAGCTTCAGCTTGTGTGATAGTACCATCTACGACAAGTTGTGCCAAGATATCTTTCATATACTGTTCTGCATCATCAGATGTCGCCAGGTCATCAGATGAGATCGCAAGTTTTGCACTCTGGTTGTCTGGTGCAGTTGCGATCGCCAGGTATGTGTTCGCAGTAGACTGTGCCGCTTTTGCCGCATCAGACTTCTCTACCGTAGCTGTGTTGTTGTCCTCTGTTGAACTACAACCTTGAAGCAGTAGGCCCGCTAGTAAGATCGAACCTGCATAGTGTTTCCAATTATTCATTTATTTCCTTTTCTATTTGTTTAGCATAATAAGACCCTGTTATAACTTTTATAAAGTGACAGAATCATTAGTTTTGCTAATCCTTAAAGCTTCAATCAGTATAAAAAAAAATTATTTCATCGGAGCTGAAAATATGTGATAAATTTGTAATTCTTTTCATCTTTTTTTCATGATCAATGGGGGATTTATCTAAAATACCCCCTGTTTCAGGGAAGGTAGAGATAATAAATGGTTATAAAAGAGTGAAAAGGACTTTGGGTAAAAATGTAACAAAAATGTGATAAATGCTAAAAAATTATGTTACGAAGTGACCAGCTTGCCCTGTCTGAGCGTACTGATCTTACCTCTGATCTCACGTATCAAGAAGGATTTTTTTTCGAAGGAATCATGCTGTTGTGTCAGTACTTTCTTCAGTTTTCGGTTGTAATACTGTATCAAAAAGGTGAGCAGTTCCTGATGCAGTGCCTCTTCATCAGCATAACTCTGTATCCCCTCGTTGAGTGCTATGGCCATCAGCTGAGGGTGGTCGAACTGCTGTTGTACCACCAGGTCGAACTCATAGGCGTGAAACTGCAGCATGTCGCTGGAGATGTAGTCGAGTATCTGATCGCCCAAGGCGGGGTTCTCCATCATGCTCTTGATAAGACTGAGTTCCCAGACATCATAGGCCTTGTTCATCTGGGGCATGACACTTGGGACCTGTTGATGGCGCTGGTCGAGACGTATCAGCGAAGGACTGATAGCAAGCCGTGCAGCGAGAAAGCTTCTATACTCCTGCTGAAGAAACGGAGAGAGTGTCTTGAGATAAGCGGTGCTCTCATGAAGTGCCTGCTCTTTTGCCTTGGGGTTGCGAAGGTCATAGTTGGCAAGAGTCTCTGCAAGGACGAACTCTATAAAAGGTGTAGGTGTATGGAACATACTGTTCAGCGTATCGGTCTGACCGGTATGGACCATGTCCGCGGGGTCAAGGCCCCCTTCGAAGATGACGACACCGCCATCAAAGCCTTCTGCGCTTAGGAGCCTGGAAGCCTTAAGTGCTGCCGCACGCCCAGCATTGTCACCGTCATAGGCCATGATGATACGAGGCTCCCCTTTTCGTAAGAGGGGAAGATGTTCTTGTGTCAGAGCTGTACCGAGTGTGGCGACAGCATGGTTGAACCCTGCCTGATGGAGCATGACGACATCGAGGTAGCCTTCGGTGATGATGATCTGTTTCTGTTTGTATATCGCCTGACGGGCCAGGTCATAGGCGTAGAGCAGACGTGACTTGTTAAAGATCGGTGTCTGAGGGGAGTTGATGTACTTGGCCTGGTGTCCGGTGATGGTCCTTCCTCCAAAACCGACGCTTGCACCGTTGGAGGCATGGATAGGGAAGATGATACGCTCGATAAAACGGGCATATTCACGTCCCCCTTCGCTTCCTGCGACACCGAGTTCTACGGCCTCACGCATACTGAACTGGTTGGACTTGATGAACTGCAGTGTCTTAAAGGACTCCGGGGCATAACCGATACCGAACTTCTCTATGGAGGCCATAGAGACTCCCCTCTCTTTTAGGTACTCCTGTGCCGTTGGCATCGTGTGCAGCAGACTTTGATACCACTGGGAGAGCTTTTCCATGAGCTGAGAACGTTTGGCTTGGGGACTCTTGTTATCAGTATAGTGGAGGGTGTAGTTGTTCTGATCGGCAAGACGCTCTATCGCTTCAGGATAATTGAGTTTCTCATACTCCATGACGAACTTGATAGCATCTCCGCCTGCCCCACAGCCAAAGCAGTGGTAGATCTGCTTTTGGGGGCTGATGACGAAAGAGGGTGACTTCTCATCATGAAAAGGACAGACGGCCTTGAAATTGGCACCTGCTTTCTTCACCTCTATATAGTTGCTGATGACATCGAGGATGTCGAGACGGGCTTTAAGCCCTTCGATGGAGTCTTGGGAGATCATAAACGTATAGTAGTTAGTTTTGGGTTAGCTTTGGGTTAGCTTTGGGTTTTTGGTCTAGAAGGTCCTGTTTTGAATAGATCCTCTTCCGATACGTAAGAGACTGTTGTCATGTTGAGTTGCTTTAAGTAACTCTTGGTTATACTTCGCGTCCAAATTTTAAAAAGAAAGTAGGTGATGTGAATGCCTGGTATTACACTACGTTCGGACGATAACTTCGACGCTGCATACCGCCGTTTCAAAAAGCAAACTGACCGTAACCTTATCGTTACAGAAGCGCGCGCTCGTCGTTTCCACGAAACGAAGACAGAGAAACGTAAAAAGGATAAGATCAGTGCTCGTAAGAAGATGCTTAAACGTCTTTTCATGATGCGCCGTTACGAATCACGCCTCTAAAAAGTCGGGACTCGGCACAGCTCGCACAAGACTTTTACGCTCGGCGTACTTTATGTACGCTGTCGGTAAAAGTTTTTGCACGATCTGCACCAACTCCCAACTTTTTACCCTTCGCTCGACAATCTCACTGAGACCTTTACCACTTAAAACTTCGTTTTATCGTTATTCCCTGAGTCTTTTATAATTACCGTTTTTCGTTGATTGATTCTTTTACCTCCTCCAATTAGATGTACGCTGTCGGTAAAAGTTTTTGCATGATCTGCACCAACTCCCAACTTTTTACCCTTCGTTCGACAATCTCACTGAGACCTTTACTACTTAAAACTTCGTTTTATCGTTATTTCCTGAGTATTTTATAATCACTGTTTTTCATTGATCATCTTTTGATGTCTCTATTGAGAGGAGCCTGTTGTCGTTCAGCTCTTTTGTATGAATAGCACGACTCTTGAGCTCTTACCTTACGTTCGGGTATATCTCTACGATTGTACCCTTAAGCTTTGGTTTATCGCTACTTTTTTTATGCAGATATGACTGTTTAAGGCTTCGTGGTCATCAGCTTTTATGCTTTTGTACTTAAAAGCATATTTTATTATCGATCTGCCCCTACTTTTATGGTCAAGGTACTGCTGCTTTACCTCTCTGAGTGCTCTTTTACTGTAAAATATCACTATGAATAAGAGCAAAAAGATACTTTATATAGATAATGATGACTTTCAGACGGAGATGCGTGCGCAGCTCTTAAGTGATGTCCATAACCATGAGGTAGTGATCGTCGAGTCGTTCGAGGAGGTAGAGATCCTTTATGCGAAGAACAAATTTGACCTGGTGATCATTGACTTCTCCCGGGACTTTGGACTGAAGAGTCTGCAATACATAGACAGTATCGATCCTTTTCAGCATATGATCACGATCTCAGAGAATGAGGAGTACAGTGAGCAGCAGGGGTGTGATTATTGTATCGCACACCATCGCCGACGTCGACTGATACCTCCTTTCCCTTTTCCTGAACTGGTCAGGCTTGTTTCCAATTTTGATCTGTCAGTCTGCCCGGTCAAACATAAGTTCGATAACCTTTAGAGTGTCAGGCACTGCGCGTTCCATAGCACCATAAGAGTTTCTTAGATAAAATAACAACATTAAAATTCGAGGGTATCGTATGCAATTTTCAGCTCCATTAAAAAGTAATTCTAAGCGTGTACTTCTTCTGGGTTCGGGTGAACTGGGCAAAGAGGTAGCCATAGAGGCACAGCGCCTTGGTCTTGAGGTGATCGCGGTCGATCGTTATGAAGGGGCTCCGGCCCATGCGGTCGCGCATCGTGCCCATGTCGTCAACATGCAGGACGAAGCGGCGATCCTGGAGATCATCCGTCATGAGAAGCCGGACTATATCCTGCCGGAGATCGAAGCGATCAGTATCTCGGCCCTTTTCGAAGCCGAGGCAGAGGGTTTCAATGTCATCCCTAACGCTGACGCTGTCTCCAAGACGATGAACCGTAAGAACATCCGTACCTTTGCAGCAGAAGAGCTGGGTCTCAAGACGGGACCGTACCGTTTTGTCACTACTTTAGAAGGGATGCGTGAAGCGGGTGAGGCTCTGGGTTATCCTTGTGTCGTCAAGCCGGTGATGAGCTCTTCGGGCCATGGTCAGTCGGTCATGCGTTCGGCGGATGACCTTGAGAACTCATGGGAGATGGCCAAAGAGGCACGTGGTGACGCGAGCGAGCTGATCGTAGAGGCCTTTGTCAACTTTGACTATGAGATCACGATGTTGACGGCACGTAACGGTAAAGAGACGGTCTACTGTGAGCCTATCGGTCATGAGCAGCGTGACGGTGACTATGTCTTCTCATGGCAGCCGATGCGTATGAGCGAGGTCGCTTTACAGAAGGCGCAGGATATCGCCAAGAAGATCACTGACGGTCTCGGCGGTAAAGGTCTTTTTGGTGTGGAGCTCTTTGTCGAGGGCGATGAGGTCTACTTCTCGGAGGTCAGTCCGCGTCCGCATGACACCGGTATGGTCACACTGATCACACAGTCACAGAGTGAGTTCGCCCTGCACCTGCGTGCGGTCCTGGGTCTGCCACTGGGCTTTACCTTCTATGGCGAGGGTGCTTCGGCAGCCTTTAAGTCGGAGAACGACTCTTATGCACCGGTCATCGAAGTAGCAGACGAGCTCTTTAGAGACAACGCTTTTGTGCGTGTCTTTGGCAAGCCTGAGGCACACCAGGGGCGCCGTCTTGCGGTCGCGCTGGTCCTTGACCGGGTCGAAGACGCGCTCGAGCAGTCGCGCCAGCTCATCACGAAGATCCGTGACGTCAAGTAAGCTTGAGGCTTATCTGGTTGCCAATGAGGCAGTCGACAGTGATCACCCTTCTGTTATGGCCAAAGCAGTGGAACTTTCTGCCGGTCTTGAAGGTGACGAAGCCATTGCCAGGCGCTGTTTTGAGTTCGTGCGTGATGAGATCGCACACAGTGGTGACATCAGTGCCGAGGCGGTGACCTACAGAGCAAGTGAGGTACTCAAAGAGAAGACGGGCTGGTGTTATGCCAAAAGTCATCTTTTAGCGGCCCTGCTGCGTGCCAATGGCATCCCGGCAGGGCTCTGTTACCAGCGCCTCAGTCAAGGTGAACGCGGCGCACCCTACTCTCTGCACGGCTTGAATGCCATCTATCTGAAAGAACATGGTTGGTACAGGGTCGATCCGCGGGGGAACAAAAAGGGTGTCGATGCCCAGTTCAGTCCACCGCTGGAGCAGTTGGCCTTTGCCCTCCAGGATGAGAACGAAGGTGACTTTGAAGCCATCTATGAAGCACCGCTGCCTGAAGTAGCAGAGGCACTCCAGTGCAACAGAGACTATAAGATGATAAGAGAGAACCTTCCTGACAGGGTTCTGGACAAGAAGGAGAGAAGATGAAGACAGTACTACTGGATGCCCTTACCTTTGGTGAGACAGACCTGAGCGGTTTCGACCAGTTCGGTGAAGTGGCGGTCTATCAGACCACTACGGCCGATGAGACTTTGGAGCGCATCAGAGATGCGGAGGTGGTCGTCACCAACAAGGTGGTGATCACGGCTGAGATGATGGAGGCCTGCAGTGGGCTGAAGTTGATCTGTATCGCTGCGACGGGGATGAACAATGTCGACCTTGAGGCAGCCAAAGCCAAAGGGATCGCGGTCAAGAACGTGGCAGGTTACTCGACAGACTCGGTCATACAGCACACCTTCTCGATGCTCTTTTACCTGATGGGACACTCACGCTATTATGATGAGTATGTGAAGTCGGGTGCGTGGCAGAAGAGTCCTGTCTTTACCCATGTGGAGAAGTCCTACGGTGAGATCAAGGGTAAACGCTGGGGGATCATCGGTATGGGTGCCATCGGTCGCGGTGTTGCAGCTGTCGCGAAGGTCTTTGGTGCAGAGGTGGTCTATCACTCCACATCAGGCAGAAGCGCTCAGGGTGAGTATGAACAGCTCACACTCAAAGAGCTGCTCGAGAGTTGTGACATCGTCACGATCCATGCACCGCTCAATGCACAGACAAAAGATCTTGTGGGCAGGTCTGAACTGCTGATGCTCAAAGAGGGTGCTATCTTACTGAACTTGGGCCGTGGTGGTATCGTGGTCGAGGATGCTTTGGCTGAGGTCATTGATGAGAAAGAGATCTATATAGGTCTCGATGTACTGGAAAAAGAGCCTATGGTCGAGGGGCATCCGCTGATGGAGATCAGCAACAAAGAGCGTCTCTACATCACACCGCATATCGCCTGGGCTTCGGTAGAGGCCCGTGAGAGGTTGATCGCGATGGTGATCGACAACATCAAGTCCACTCTCTAGCTCTATGGTCGAGGCGTATGGCGCCTTCGGGCTTTTTCTCCTCTCCTTCTTAGCGGCGACGATCCTGCCTTTCTCTTCGGAGGTGGCGCTGGCCACGGCACTTTACAGCGGGATGGACCCTCTGAGTGCTTTGGTGGCGGCCTCTTTGGGTAATGTGAGTGCTGTCATACTCAACTATGGTCTGGGGTTTTGGCTCCGAGAGCATTACGATGCGAAGTTGCGGGGGTCCCGTTTTGGTGCAAAGGCGCTGCACTACAGTGAAGAGTATGGGATGTGGGGACTTCTCTTGACCCCGCTTCCTGTCATCGGGGACCCTTTGACCATCGCTGCGGGGGTGGCACGTCTGCGTTTCGTACCTTTTCTTTTGATCGCTGGGGGACTGCGCGTCGGGCGATATCTCTTACTGATCTATCTTTTTCAGTAGTAGTATTATTGTTTGAAAGGTCGATCTTTTTGTTTTGATAGGAGACTTTATAGACTGCCCTTTCTCTTTTTACGCCGCTAAAAAGAGAAACACACAGCACTAAAGTGCCGTACAGGACGGAACTAAATTTCGTATCGTAGAAAAAGCTCTCAAAACGGCTTCGGGGTCGGTGGCTACCGACTGCCTTCATTACACTCCTAAAAATCCCAAACTCCCTACGGTCAGACAGTGTGATTTTCTTAACGGAGTTCCGTTCCTTCCATTCAGCTCTGTAGATGTTTTGAAAAGGGCCAAGCGGTGACGCATCGATGAAAGTGAAAACTAATGTTTTCATCCCTGTCCAAATCATTTGCTAAGAAAAGCTGCTGATGTCGTAGTCTTTTCTTTGGAGTTCAAACAGATATTGGCGTTCAACCGCCAATTAACCCGGAAGTCACAGTAGCGTTAATATGATGAGTTTATAGTGCCGGAGGGTATTGCACTTTCTTCTTTTCCGCTAGGTTTCTTCTTTGTGCACGCAAAGAAGAAAAGTAGCATCCTAGTGATATGAAGTAATTAAAGAAGTAAAAGAAGAAAGACACTTACAACTTCAGCCAAAAAAAAAGGAATCAAAAAAAGTGTTACTTCCCGAACAGTCGGGAGAAGAACCCTTTGCCTTGCGCTTTTTGCACCATCCGAATATAGCGGTCGACTGAGGCCGCACCCACCTCATAATCCTTGACCATCTTGTCTTTGGCCCCGATACTGACACAGAAGGGGACCGAACTGATCTCATACTTTTTGGCAAGACGCGGGTTTTGCGTCACATCGACCTTGGCGATGATCGCCTCGTCTTTGAAGTAGCTCTCAAGATGGGGCAGGTTGGCAAGGACCTCCTGGCAGGGACCGCACATCGGGGAGTAGAAGTCGATGAAGATCGCTTTGTCGGTACTTTCGACAAGGCTGGTGTACTGTTCGTCGGTGAGTTCGAGGACCATAAAGTGGCTCCTTTAGAGTGAAGGTAAGATCTTG
>Ga0256843_1001908_pt1 | contig 15800 bp, 13 predicted proteins | sample AlvinellametaG_FD_191572 | JGI IMG/M metagenome (GOLD analysis project Ga0256843, IMG submission 191572) | Pompeii worm associated microbial communities from hydrothermal vent at the East Pacific Rise, Pacific Ocean - Alvinella | ecosystem: Host-associated > Annelida > Integument > Unclassified ... | reverse complement strand
AAAGTAAAAATACAAGAAGCAGGTTGGTATCAATCATATCAAATTAATGCCGATTTCGAAATTATTTTTGTACCGGCAAGACATTGGGGTAGGCGAGGAGCAAGAGATTTTAACAAGCGTTTATGGGGCGGATTTATCATTAAAACAGCAAGCACTTCCATCTATTTTTCTGGCGATACGGCTTATAGCGATGTTTTTAAAGAAATACATAACACTTTTGGTGATATCGATATTTGTTTATTGCCCATTGGGGCCTATGCTCCTAAATATATGATGGAAACATCACATACCACGCCCGAAGAAGCCTATCAAATTTTTAAAGATTTAGGTGGCAAAACTATGATTCCGATGCATTACGGCACTTACGACTTATCTGACGAACCACTAGGTGAACCCATCAAAAGATTGAAAAAAGTTTTTGCTTCAAAAGATACCGTTTTGAAAGAATTATTGGTTGGAGAAGTTTTTGCGATTTAGATTTGAATAATTCGTAATTGATAATTCGTAATTAACTTAGCCACCTACATTTCTTAAATATTAACGAAAAGGTAGGACACTGAGTGAATTTTATGACGTTAGGAATAAAATTTGTACCGAAGTGCCGGGTAATAATTGAAAATTGAAAATGAAGAATAGAAAATGTTTAGCAGAACGGATTAAGTTGCGTCAGCAACAACTTATGTGCACTTATGTGACTTATGTGGTTCAACATATTAAGATTCTTCGGCGTTTCTCTTATCGTCGTTTCTTTGTCGGAATGACAGGTTCCAACCTCCATCGCCAAAGCAAATAAATGCCAATTACAAAAGGCAACATAAAATTAAGTATCCACATCAATGCAACACTAATTGTGGCTGTTGCGCTATCGAGTTGTAAAGTACCGAAAACCAGTAGCGCGACACTGCCTTTAACTGCCCAATCCATAAACGACAACATCGGAATAAGCGTAGCAATAAAATAGGTAATACTAACAGCTAAATATATAATAAACAAATTACTTTCAGGACGTATAAAATGATAAACAAGCATAAATTGCGTAGCAAAAACAACATATCTTGCTAGTGCAAAGGCTAGTGATGTACCCCAAATTTGGGCATCGTTAATGAGCAGTTGTGTGTTTTTCTTTTTAACATAAATAACAATAATTAGTAGCATTAAAACAAATGAAATACTTAAAATGCTTAGTTGCAATGAACTAAAATGCAAGGCAAATTTATTTTGTAAATGATAGATTACTTCGGGTAAATATATAAAGGCAAAAATCAGCCCGGTTGTACCCATAATCAAACTACTAATCATTTGTGTAGTGGTGCCAATCAGCGATAATGAAAAGATTTTTTTGGCGTTTTTTTTATCAAAAAAGAGTGTTTTTACACCGAGCTCTCCAACGCGATTGGGTGTTAGTAAAGACAGTGAAAAGCTAATCAAACTTTGTTTAGCAGCCTTATTAAAATCAATTTTTTGCACTTTTGAGGCTAAAAACTGCCATTTGGCTATTTCTAATATCCAATTAATCAAAGTAAAAATAATTAATATAAGTCTTTGCCAAGCTGTTAATTTAAAAATACTTTCGAATGAAAAACTTTGCTTGTCAAAATGACTAAACAAAAATACCACAGCAAAAACACTGACGAGAATTTTAATAATTATTGATAAAAAACGATTTGTTTTAAACATTTGTTTTTGCTTTTCAAAAAAACCAAAAAAAAGAATTAATTTTGATTCACGCAAAATACAGAAAAATATTGAAAACAGAACGCATCATATTAGGCATCGACCCCGGCACAATTGTTATGGGATTTGGCATAATCAGAGTCATTGGAAACAAAATGGAATTGATGGTAATGGACGAATTATTGCTAAGTAAATACGACAGTCATAGTCTACGACTTAAAAAAATATTTGACAGAACTTTACAACTCATCGACGAATATCACCCTGATGAGTTGGCTATTGAAGCACCTTTTTTTGGTAAAAATGTACAATCGATGCTTAAATTGGGACGTGCTCAAGGTGTGGCAATGGCAGCCGGATTGCATCGTGAAATACCCATAACCGAATATTTACCCAAAAAAGTAAAAATGGCGGTTACAGGCAATGGGAACGCTTCAAAAGAACAAGTCGCCGGCATGTTGCAACGCTTGTTAAAAATATCAGTATTACCTACAAAACTCGATGCTACTGACGGACTAGCAGTGGCTGTTTGCCATTATTATAACGGCGGAAAAGAAGAAGGAAAAAAGAAATATGGTAGCTGGAAAAGTTTTATTTCGGATAATCCTAAGCGTGTGAAATAGATACTCAATTATGAATTATCAATTACGAATTATGAATTTGTAATTATCAATTAATTTCGTAACTTTATACCATCAAAAACAAATAAATGGATACTGTATTAATCATTTTAGGGCTTGTACTGGTTATAGTTGGTATTATTGGCTGTATTATTCCCGGTTTGCCGGGACCACTTAGTGGATGGGCAGGACTGTTGGTACTTACTTATGCCGATGTTATTCCGGATGATTGGCAAATGATTGGCTTCACCTTGTTTGTCGCAGTAGGTATCTCGGTGCTAGATTATTTTATTCCTGCCATTGGCACCAAAAAATTTGGTGGCAGCAAATATGGAACTTATGGTGCTATGATAGGTTTATTGGTAGGTATTTTCGCACCCATTCCCGGAGGTATATTACTTGGGCCTTTTGTCGGTGCATTTGTAGGAGAATACCTTAAAAACAAAGATGGCGAACAAGCCACCAAGGCAGCCATGGGTGCATTTATCGGTTTTTTAGTCTCAACAGGTATGCAACTGATTGTAGCAATTGCCTTTTTGGTAATGTACTTTAATATTATTATTGATAATTGGGCGGCAATTAAGTCATTATATATTTAATTTTTCGTAAGTAAGAAATCTCAATTTTACATCGAAATCATTCAATTATTACTTGATTTTACCTGTTTTTAAGACAAAAATCATATAAAATCGTTTATTTTATCATACATTTGTCATTCACTCAAAAAAGGAATGGCAACACAAAAACATTATCCTACCGACCCAACTCCGGAAATTTTATGGCAAAATTTTTGTGCAGGAGACATGCCCTCTTTTAGAAAAATTTATAATCGATATTATCAACCTTTATTTAATTACGGATTAAAATATCTTGAGAAAAACGAGGTAGAAGATTGTATACAAGATTTATTTTTATATATATTACAACACCGAGAATCTATTGCCAAAGTGCATAATGTAAACGGCTATTTGTTTAGAAGTTATCGCAATCAGTTGTCTAAAAAAGCCAATGCTAAAAAGATTATTTTTGAAAAGCTCGAAAAAGACACTGTCGATTTAAAAGACAAGCAATCTGCTGAAAATGAAATTTTTATCACAGAGTTACTACAGTATCTGATTCAAAAATTAAGCCCTCGCGAACAAGAAATTGTGCATTTAAAATATTTTGATAGTTTAAAAAACAAGGAAATTGCCATCCGTTTAAATATCGAATATCAAACCGTCAGAAATACGCTTGCTAACGCGGTGAAAAAGATGCGGGGATATCACCTGCAAACCACATCATAAGCATAGCTGCTATACCGCCGATAAGTATCACCACAAAGAGTATTTTAATTTCGGTAGCACCATAACTAAATTTACTATAGTTCCCTTTTCTTGTCAGCTCCGGATGATTAGCTAGAAATTCTGCACCGTTTTTAAAAAAAATCCACCGAATACTAATCAGCCAAAAAACAATGATTGAAAAATGGAAAAGTAAAACAAACGGATTCAAAGAACTTGGATTGAAAAAATCGAAAACACCATTTGTATAGCCGCTAATATCACCAAGCATCATAATTATCCAAGGAATATTGCCATAGGTGATAATTCCATTGATGATTTTTCGGTAGGCATCTTCCATTTCGGGTTGCTGCTCAGCATATTTATCAAAACGTTTTTTTAAAACAAAAGCATTCAAAAAAGTAACAGCCATAAACATTATCCATGTATGTTTAAAGAAAATATTAAATATTTGTTGTTCCATTAAAATTAATTTTAGGTAAAAGTACTTATAAAATTTGAAAGTTTAGTTTTCAATTTTATCACTGTAAAAAAACTATTCATTATATAGTACAAATTCGATTTTTGACACTCTATATATAAAAGGACGCGTAGCGTAAAGCCATTTTATGAGTAATCAAGAAAACAAATCGCCTGAATTTATACAAGAAAAGTATATTCAATTATTGGAAAGTGCTAATATTGAATTGCATAAAAAGAGTAAGATATTTACGCTTAAAAATATTCTTGTTTATAGTGGTATTGTAGCCGGGCTAGTGGTTTTATTGAGTTTTTTCTATTTAAGAAATACTTCGGATGATATTTTTAAAAATCATTTAATCCCAACAACTTATAGTCAGGATGTGTTATTGTTTAAAAGCACCGAAGGACTATATTATAAAATACCACAAAAGGAAACGCTTAAATGGATAACCAACGATGGTTTGTTTATTGAAGTTAACGAAACGGAAATACATTTTACAGCGACTAAAACACTTTCAAACCAAAATTATTATAGTATAATTGTTCCTCAAAATAGGCAATACAAGCTGTTTTTAACAGACGGAACTAAAATAAAATTGAATGAAAATACCACAATAACTTTTGCTAATACTAGAAATATTGATAAAAATAATGTAATTTTACAAGGCGAGGCATATTTTGAAGTAAGTCATAACCCCGCGCATCCATTTAAAGTGCAAGCCTCCAACATGCATATTAGCGTATTGGGAACTGAATTTAATGTGCAGAATTATACCCAAAATAACAAAGCTCAGGTGGCATTGGTCAATGGCTCTGTAAAAGTAGGAACAACAAACAGTAGCAAACTGATTGTCCCCGGAGAGCAAGCAACAGTGTTAAACAATACCGAAAATATTGATGTGTCAATGGCGGACTTTGACAATATATTGAGTTGGACAACGCATCAAATTAATTTCTCAGAAAAAAAATTATCAGAAATAGTAAAAGTTGTAGGCGCTTGGTACCATGTAAGTTTTGATTTTTCAAACGAAGATATGAAAGAAATACATTTTACCGGAAACATCAAAAAACAAGACGGCTTATTGCATTTTTTACAAATATTACAATATACAGAAGGTATCGATTATAAAATTAATAATGATACTATTTCATTATCAAAAAACAAACATAATTAATCATTTAATCTATAAAAAGGATGAATAAATATTCAATACATTGGATTGCAACAAAAAATAAATTACTGTGGACAGTACTGTTGACAGTTTTTATTTCGATTAGCGTAAGTGCCGGAGCAACTACAGCTAATCATACATTATTAACTCAGGAGAACACAGCTGTTTTTAAAGAAATGACAGTTAAAGAGTTGTTTACCATGCTGAGTAATAAATCGGAATACCGTTTTTTTTACAACGCTGACTTAAAAGAGTTAAATCAAAAAATCAAAATTGATTTGGGTACTTGCGAAACAGACATACTTGAAACTTTAAATAAGGCGTTACGCAACACATCGTTAGAGTATACTGTAAAAGGCACTGATATTTTGATTAGAAAAATATCAAAACAAACAAAAACAGTTGCGCCAAACACCCAACCCATAAATACATTACAAACAATATTATCCAAACGAATTACAGGAACAGTAGTCGATGAGGATGATATGCCAATGGCAGGTGTCGCAGTAATGATTAAAGGCACTAAAAAAGGTACAACTACCGATTTTGACGGTAATTATTTTATCGATGCCGACCCTGAAAATGTATTGGTTTTTAGTTATATGGGATATCAAACCGAAACAATAAAAGTTGGCAATCAATCAAAAATTGATTTTAAAATGAAACCTTCGGCAAAAATGCTCGACGAAGTAATTATTGCCGGTGTTGCCAGTGGAACATCCAAAAAGAAAATGTCGGTATCGGTAACCAAAGTAAAATCAGAACAACTTAATATGGCATCACAATCTTCAATAGCTTCGGCATTGACGGGTAAAATTGCAGGTGCTAGTATTAGTTCGTTTAGCGGTTCACCGGGGTCGGGTTCAAAAATTGTACTACGTGGTGCCAAACAGTTAAATGGAGATAGCAGTTTGTTGGTTATTCTTGATGGCGTGATTACGTCAGAATCATTGGCAGATATCAATGTTGATGATATTGAGTCAAGTGAAATTGTAAAAGGGGCAGCCGCCTCGGCAATGTATGGATCAAAAGCCGCTAATGGTGTCATTGTTATTACTTCAAAACGGGGTAAAAATCTTAAAAAGAACCAACTGTCTATTACCCTTAGAAATAAGGCAAGCATGCAACAAGTGGCAAAATATCTGGATTTATCGCAATCACACCCTTATGAATTGGCACTCGATTGGTTAAGTGTTGACAATTATACCAAATATAATTTTGTCGATTATCCTGCCAATTTCGATGGCGCTTATAATCCGGATGTCACCGGTGAAAGAGTAATTAAAGCAGATGCATATATGGATTTGCCTTACCGCGTCAATCACGATTTCCAACGCGAGTTATTTACCAATGGATTGAGTTATACCAATTACTTAGGAATGGGATATAAGGGAGGCAAGACAAATGTATTTTTATCGCTTGAAAACTTTGGCGATCAAGGCGTTGTTATCGAAACAGGTGGTTACAAACGTAATAGTGTTCGTTTAAATGTTGATTACCGATTAAATGATAAATTTAGATTTTCGATAAGTAATAATTTCATCAAAACTTCCAACGATTTTATGGGTGGTGGTACCGGTGCCTTTTTTAATGTGTTGATGATGGAACCCGATGCTAATATTTATAAAAAGAATCCTGATGGTCAAAAGTATTATTATTTTCCTAGTCAATACACACAAATAGTACATAACCCATTATATGACTTATGGCGAAAAGAAAGCAATTCTAAAAAAACAAGATATTTGGGTAATATCAATGCCAATTGGAAAATCAACGATTGGGTTTCATTTAAAAATGAATTTTCAATCGCAACTCAAGATTATGAAAGCATGTCACTTACCCCCAAAGGTACATATGATGGTTTGTCAAATGGTGTGTTGACCAAAACAACCAGAGATCGTTTATCTGAATATACTTCCGAAAAAAGAAGTCAAACGTTTAGAAGTACACTTAATTTTAAACAAAAATGGAATGAACTGAAATTCAATGGAAAATTGAGTTATTTATATGAAAATAATACATTTAACACCTTGTCGCAAAATAGCGATAACGATTATGGTTTACCTAAAAGCTATCCGGTAGTTGCCAAAAACTTTTTTGCGATTACTTCATTTGTTTACAAAGACCGTTATATTTTAGATGCCTTATATCGTCGTGATGGTTCGTCGTTATTTGGTGAAAATGAAAGATGGCAAAACTACTATCGTGTTTCAAGTGCCTATCGCGTAACAGAAGATATTAAATTACCCGGTATTCAAGAATTAAAACTACGATTAGCTTATGGTATTGCAGGTTTACGTCCCGGATTTAGTTATCAGTACGAAACTTTCACAGTAACTTCAAGTGGCGATTATGTCAAAGGAAACTTAGGAAACAAAAATTTAAAACCATCAAAAGCAGCCGAACTTGAGTTTGGTGTTGACGCTTCTTTCTTAAAGCGTTTTTATTTAGAAGCCACCTATTCAAAAACAGAAACAACCGATCAGTTTGTTTTAAAACCTTTGGCACCTATGTTTGGTGGTTTTAAATTCCAATGGGTAAATGATGGTACTGTCTCATCAGAATCTTATGAAGCTATGTTGCAAGCCAAAATTATTAAAAAGAAAAATATAAAATGGAAAATCAATTTAACCTTTAATAAGGTAAATTCAAGAATTAGTCATCTGGGTGTGCCTGAATTTAGTACAGGTCCACGTGGTGCTTTCAGAATAGCAACAAACGAAAAATATGGTAATATGTACGGTTGGGATTTTGTGCGCACTTTAGATCAAATGCAAGCACAGTTACCTGCCGGCGAAAGCATTGATGACTATATGGTAAACCGAGATGGTGTTGTTGTTAAAAAAGCAGATGTAGGAACCGTAAATGAACATGCTTTCCATGTTCTTGATGATGAAGGAAATAATAAAATTGTCAATATAGGTAATGTAACCCCTGATTTTAATTTGTCTGTTACGAATGCAGTACATTATAAAGGTTTTACCTTTTATATGTTGTGGAAATGGAAACAAGGAGGTGATATTTATAATGCCACCGCACAATATTTGGTGCGAGATTTACGCCATCCAATGATGGATCAAATCCATACTAAACCCGAAAATAAAAAAACAGTAAATTATTACCAAAGTTTATATGATGCTGATGCACTGAATGGCTTTTGGGTAGAAGACGGAACATACTTAAAACTAGGTGAAGCATCGATATCTTATAATTTTAAATTTAAGAAAGACAGTAAAATTGCTAAGTATGTCAAACGCATGAAAATAGGTTTGTCAGGCACAAATTTACTTACGTTTGCTAAATATTCAGGTTACGATCCGGAGGCGGGTTATAAAGGGTATACCTTTGATAATTATGGCTATCCAAATTTTAGAAAATATACTTTATCAGTTGAATTCAAATATTAAAATGACAAAAATGAAAGCAATAAGAATATATATAATACTATTTCTTTTGGTGGCAAATTTTACAAATTGTGCCAAACTAGAAGTAGAGAACACCAATAATCCCGATAGAGATGAAGTGCTTTCTTCACCCGAAGGACTACGAACCTTAGCAGGAAGTTTGTTTAACCAATGGTTTCAAACCGAGCAACATAATCTTAATTCGCCGGGGCCTGCTATGTGGGTAATGGCAGATTGGGGTACGGTAACTTATGCTAATTATGGCTGTGTCGATTTGTCCAAAGAACCACGTATTTTCTTAAACAATACCCCCTCTTATCGTTACCACCGCAATACCCGTAATTTTTGGCGTAATATGTATGGTGTTATTACTTCGGCAAATGATGTGCTAACAGGTATTAATAATGGTATAGAAATTGGCAATAATGGCGAAGAAACCGAAATGGTCAAAGGTATGGCGTATTTTATGCAAGGTTTGGGCAACGGTTATATCGGATTGGTATTTGATAAAGCCTATCCATCAGACGAAAACACAGATTATGCAACATTGACACAAACATCATATACAGAATCTATTAATATGGCTATTACACAATTAGAAAAAGCCATCCAAGTGTTTGATAATAATACTTTTACTTTACCAACTGAGTGGATGACACATCCCTATACCAATCAAGATATGTCTAAAATTGCCCACTCGTTTATTGCTCGTTTAATGGTTTATGCTGCCAGAAACCAAGCACAAACAGATATGGTAGACTGGCAAAAAGTACTGGATCACGCCAATGCCGGAATTACCGAAGATTTTGCCATTGAAGGTGATGGTAATGTATCCGGGCGTAAATGGATGTCGTGGCTCAAATTTTATATGACACGTTCCTCTTGGGGAAAAGTAGACATGCGCATTGTACATATGTTAGACCATAATCAACCTGCTAACTGGCCCGATGCCGGCTTGTCGGCATTACCAAACAACGGAATTATGGTTTCAAATGACGCCCGTGCCAATACCGATTTTCAGTTCGATTCGGCAAATAATCGCCCTGAACGTGGTACATACCGCTGGTCAACCTATCGCTATAAACGTTATGACCCCTACATTTTGTCACATTTTTTTGCGCCTGTTATGATGATGCGTAAAACCGAAAACGACATGTTTAAAGCAGAAGCAATGCTTAAATTAGGCAGAATTAGCGATGCGGCAAATGTAGTCAATAATGGCACCAGACATACTCGGGGGCATTTACCCAATGTGTCAACTACTAACGGGACGGCTGTATTAAAAGCTATTATGTACGAACGCACAATTGAACTACCATTAACAGGTATGGGTATCAACTATTTTGATATGCGACGAACAGGACAATTACAAGATGGCTCCTTATTACACTTTCCAATACCTGCACAACAGTTAGAAGTATTACAATTGCCATTTTATACTTACGGAGGAGTCAATCCGCAATACGGCGTGCCCAACGAAGATGTATCTGTAAATGGATGGTTTACACCAACACCATAATTATTAATTTGAAAAAAGATTTGAAATGAAAACATATAAATATCTTATTCTAACACTCATTTTTTTCGGACTTAGTGGCTGTGAAAAAGAAGATTTGCCTGAGTATCCGGGAAGTTTAATCATACATGGTTTGGTCAATATCGAAATGCCCGGATCAGACATTAATAATCCTGATATGAGAATGTACGCTTTTAGCGGTAGTCACACTAACGATTTAAGTGCTTTACCTGCAGGTGATTGGACTTACGAATTATGGATAAAAGTGGCTCCTGATGCGCTTATCGGTAATAAAGATGCCCGTAACGGCTTATATGCAGGTGGTGCATGTATAGGCGAAAGGCGCCATAATTTTGAATTATATTTAATCAACGATCCTGATGCAGATTATGCCATAAAATACGGTAAATTGCAAGCCGGTGACGATAATCAAGTAGCTTCGATGCAGTCAGATGGCGCTACTGAAAATCTGCATTTTGATGAGTGGGTGCATGTAGCGATTTCAAGATCGTCAACTGACGGAATAGCAAAATTTTATATCAACGGTAAACTTATTGACAGTAGTAATGACCCCATTTGGGAACAACCTGTTGATGACACTTGGTTAGACTTTAATTATATGTATCGTGGGTCTGCCATGCACTTTTTTAAAGGAGGTATGGATAATGTGCGATTATCGACAATTGACCGTTATCCCAATGAATTTACACCCGACAGAAGCACGCCGTTTTTGGTTGACAGCAATACCCTTTTACAACTTAATTTGGATGAACATTTGCGCGCTTTTAGTCCACCAAATGATTTTGATAAAATTGAAGTACAAGGCACTTATGATTATTATATCAAAGTGCATAAAGACAACACTTGGCATCACGAACCCGATCAGTATTTACCTTTGGGCGATTATAAATAATATTAATTAAACACTTAGATCTATGAGATTCTTTAACATAAATATATACTTCTTGATAATAGCTGTAATGACAGCAACGCTATCTGCAACAGCGCAAATCAAGGATGTAGAAATGGCTACCTATGCACGTGATTTGGTTTATAGAAATTTTAATGAAATAAAATCACCTAAGAACATTATTTTAGTTGATAAAAATCAAGATCAAAAATATTATATTGTCAATTTTATAGAAGGTGGACATATTATGTTTACCAAAATTGACGGACAATATTCTATTCAATCTGTTGCTCCAAAAGGTCAAATAACGCTTGATAATCAACATTTTTTTCAAAACCCGAGCAATGCTGTTGTTGTTGATGTACACGATTTATCATTGCCAACTCTTCAAACAAATACAGCACAACAGCGTTCTGCATTGAGCAATGTGCCTGTTTTTTTAACCAGCGAGTGGGGTAGTGTTAACTGTATTGACGATGCCAACAATATTGTCAATGTTTCTAATTATTACACTCCCTCAAATTGCTCGGCGGGTTGTGTAGCCATTTCAACTTCACAAGTACTGCATTATTTTAATTGGCCTAAAATAGGCGTAGGAAATAATGTGTATTCAGACACCTATAACGGTTCGTTAGTGCGTCACGGTGCCTTTTTTGATAAAGAAAATTATGATTGGGCAAATATGCTCGATCGTTATATGTATGTAAACTCTACCGATGCGCAACGTCGTTCGGTTGGTAAATTAGTATATGATGTTGCCGTAGCAGTTAAAATGAATTTTGAACCTAGCGGGTCGAGTAGTAATGTAAATAAAGTGCCTTTTATTTTAGAAAACTTTTTTAGATACGGTGGTAGTCATTACCAAAGTGTTTCTTGGTCATCTTATTGGAGCAGATTATATCAAAACATGCATGAACGAATTCCGGTTCCTATGGCAATTGAGGATAGCTCAAATGGTGCGGGACACGCCATGGTTGCATGTGGATATCAAGTTATTGATGGGAATCCTTGCTATTATATCAACTGGGGTTGGTATAATTCCGGAGCGATGCATAATAGTTGGGAATATTTGCAAGGTTGGAATAGTTCCAGACCCAATTATGATACTGTTATAGGAGGTATATTTGACATAATGCCCGAACCGCAAATAACCGAATTTACCAATACCGGAACAGGAAACGATTTTACCGTACATTGGGATGTGGCTCGCAATGTTAACTGGGAAGAATTTACGCTTCAAATGAAAGTGGACAATGCGAGCATTTGGCAAACTGTATCGTCAAGTATTACAGCACAAGAATATACGATTACTAATCCAACCGGTAATGTATATCAATTTAGAGTCAAAGGGAAAGCCAATGGAGGTTACTATCTAAATTCTTATTCTGAAGCGGCAATCTGTACGGTCAATGGCTCATATAACGGTTTTGCAAAATTTGAAGGTAGTCAACATGCTTATGCCAGACAAACCCCCGGCTATGATTTGGTTTACAACCACGATTATACTTTTGAAACATGGATTAGGGTTAAAAATGGTAACCAAAATGGTGATGTAATTCTTGACCAAGAGCAAATTTTTGCATGGGAAATAGAAGATGTTACGGCATCAGATTATTCTATTGTTTTTAAATCACCGGCAAGTTTAGATGCCTTGCACTCTAATGCATCGGGCGCTAAATTGCAAAATAATCAATGGTATCATATAGCAGTGTCTACTACCGGAAGTACTACAAAACTGTTTGTTAATGGTATAGAACGCGACAGTAATAATGCCAATCATTTTCACTTAAACAGTTCAAATAATAATTTTAATATTGGCGAGCGGTTTCATAGTGGCTATTCCGGATTTATCAAAGCGGATTTTGATCAAATGCGTTGGTCAAATATTGGGCGTTATTCTACTAATTTCACTCCTGATCAACATATCGATTTTGTGGTAGATAATAATACTAAAGCATATTTTAAATTTCAAGATGTACACAGAAGACGCTTTAAAGATGAGGCTTTTCATGTAAGTGTAATTGTTGAAAATTCTCCCGGAAATGTACGATGGAATTTCGACTACTATCCGGCAGGAATGTCTGTTGAAGAACAAGAGCTGTTTAGTAGCAATGTTTTGGTATATCCTAATCCTACATCAGATATCATTACAGTCACTTTTAAAGAAAATGATACATATAGTATTGAAGATTTTACTTTTAAGCTGTTTGATATATCGGGTAAGCAGCTTAATATTGTGCCAAAAGTGCAAGATAATCTGATTAAGATTAATCTGAAAAATTTAAGCAAAGGCAATTATCTATTAGTTGCCAAAAGCAAAGATTTCACAGCTACAAAACAAATTATAAAAGAATAAATATTAACACTAAAAATTAAAAATCATGAAAAGAAAATTACTATTTTTATTAATCATTGCTTTGTTTACGCAAGGTAATTTATTGGCACAAGACAGTCAATATGTACTGTTTTTTGATCAGGTAACCGAAAATCAATCAGTTAAATACAACGACGATGCCACTACAAGTATGATGGATGGCGCTACGGATTATACGATTGAAATGTGGGTATTACCAACAGATAACACGCAGTCAGGAGAAGTATTTTTGTCAATGCGAAATATGTTCCGTTTAACATTCTATACAAACAATCGATTCTATTTTACACACAAAGATCCTAATGCTTCAACAATTAATACTTTTTATAATGTTACTAATGATGCGTTAACTTTAAACCAATGGAATCATATTGCAGTAATATGTAACTCAACTGATGGTGCTAATGGCTCTATTAAGTTGTATGTAAATGGTGTAGATGTATCAGCGCAAGCCTATGAAGCAAAAGCGCTAGTTGGTGGTGCAACCAACAATGATGTATTTGTAGGGTATGGTGGCGGAAACTATCCAAATATGATGGCAAGAGAAATTAGAATTAAAAAAGAAGCTATCGATCCTGCAACTTTCCATACTTCTTTAACAGACCCTAATTATGCAACTGATGCTAACACTACTGTATTGTTTCATTTTGCAGAAGGATCCGGAACTACAACACTAAACTCAGCTAGTGGTGTAAATGCTAACTTAGGTTTTGCCGGTGCTCATTATCCAACTTGGGTATTGTTATCTAACTCTTTAAGTGTTAATAATAACAAACCTATCACTTTTAATATTTACCCAAATCCTGTTACTGACAACCATTTTATGGTACAAACACAAAACAACGAAATTTTAAAAAATATTGAAGTAACCGATGTTTTAGGAAAAGTAGTTAGTAGCATTAACTTTGATGATGATACAACTATGTTTGAAGTCGCAACAGATAATTTACGCAAAGGTATTTACTTAGTAAAAACGGTTACTAATGCGGGTATTGGCACACAAAAATTAATTATCGAATAAAGCGTTTGATTAGAATATCTGATTTCTGCGTTGCACTCGCGCTGAAAACGGTCATTAACTAATGTTAACTCCCTTATTCTCAGCACATCGCAAGCCTTGAATTCGAACATTCTAGCTCAAACTTATAATTGTGTAGAAAAACGCATTATTTTAATAATAATTTACTCATAAAAAATCCCTTCTTCAAGCTTGCTTGAGGAGGGGATTTGAGTTTTATTTCAAACTAGATAGTATCCCAAAAAGTGTGTGTTGATTTATAATTTATAAAATGAAGATGTATATAAATAATTCGAAATGAAAAAGTAATATATTTCTGTGAAAAGAAAACTTTTTAACCAAACCCTTAGCTAATCTCTCGACATAAATATACGTAGTATATACCAAAAAAGTAACATTAGCGAAGCAAACAATCCTAAGGCTGCGCCTACATATTGGTCTGTATGGTATTTGTGTAATAAATTTGAGGTTTGGTATAAAATGGATCCGCCTGCTAGTAAAACCATAGCGCCCGAAAACCATAAACCAAGGTTAAATCCAAAAATAAGACCGGCAATTATTAAACCAATGGCTATAAAACCAACTACAGTTAAGCCCGTTTTTAAAAATGAAAAGTCTTTTTTGGTAAGTAGCACAACTGCACTTAACCCGGTAAACAAACCGGCTGTTAACACAGCTGCTTGTTGTATAATTACACCTCCATCTTCTAACATATACATAGCTATATACAACAATGGTACAAAAATAAATGCTTCTGCTACAATATATAAGAAATATCCTAGGTATTGCTTATTCCGGTCGTGACTGCCAACAGCCATTTTTTCGGCAAAACTGGTTATTAACATAAATCCGCCTAACATGGCTAACCACATACTTCCTTCGGTTAAAGAAAGGGCAAATTTCACGATGGTTTTATTATGCAAAAAAAGATATTCAATACCTATAAATACCAAAACACCTAACGCAACATGTGCATAAGTCTTTTTGTAAAATGCCACTCTTTCTTCGTCGGAAGTTACTGTTACTTCTAAGTAATTTTTCATGTTATCCATTTTTCAATAAGTTTTTAGATTGTTACAAAGGTAATAAAAAACCTTGAAATAATTTTTCAAGGTTTTTTAGTGTTTAATTTGTGTTGTTAATAGCATTTAATTACAACTTCCGTTAGAACCATTCAAAATGGCATCAAACTCGGCTTGTGAGATATATTGTGGTGTATAAGTTTCTCCGGCATTAGTCAATTGACGCATAAAAGCTCTCATATGGTTTTGCGAACCACAGTCTAAGCTGCCAAACACATCTAAGATATCTTGTTTGTCTGTTAATTTAGAAAATTCTTCTAAATCGTAAATGTCTAAATCTTCGAT
>Ga0256843_1001907_pt1 | contig 15804 bp, 18 predicted proteins | sample AlvinellametaG_FD_191572 | JGI IMG/M metagenome (GOLD analysis project Ga0256843, IMG submission 191572) | Pompeii worm associated microbial communities from hydrothermal vent at the East Pacific Rise, Pacific Ocean - Alvinella | ecosystem: Host-associated > Annelida > Integument > Unclassified ... | reverse complement strand
TCCTGCCCCCGGCAGCTTTCCTATGGCATATCGTAGGTCGCCGCCTGGTTCCGTCAGATTTACCTCTTTAACGAACAATCCAATCCTTTTTACCATTACAACCAAACCTTGCCTTGCACCGGCGGCTATGCACGCTTCGCTTTCTATCCACTCTATTTTACTCAGACAAAAACGCAACCCCGTTGCCTTTTTCTCTGAGATATCCTTTACCTTTATACGTCTCTTTATCGCCACACGGAAATAACTGCCGTGGATCAATCGTCGTCCATACTGACAGCAGGCCGCCACGTTGTGTTACCATTTGTAACAACTTGATAATATTCTCAAAAACTTATATATTTTCTATCAAATATAAGGGCGGAGCCAAAATTTTGTTTTTTTTATACTTTTTGTAGACTATGATAACTTCAATGTATAAATATCTTTTATTTATAACCCCTGGACGTGTTTTCCTTAGAAATAACATAAGCTGCGGTGATTGGAGCCTTTCGGGATTCAGATTCAATTTATTTTCACCCCCCTATAATGACTGCAGTTGAAAGCGTATGAAGCTTTCTGTTTACTTTTTATTCGTAGGAGAATTAATGACACGTAGTATCAAACTTGCTGTAGCTGCAGCGATGGCTCTTGGAACCACTTCCGCATTCGCAACAAACGGTGACAGCCTGATAGGTCTCGGTGCAAAATCCCGTGCAATGGCAGGTATCGGTATCGGTATGTCCCACGGTGCGGAATCCGGCCTTTCGAATCCGGCCCTTATCCACAGTAACGAGATCACGTTCGGCGGCACCATTTTCATGCCGGATGTCAAAATGAAGAACGAGATTCAGGGTATGCCGAATCCGACCAGTTATGCCGACAGCGATTCGGACCTTTCCGTTATTCCGGAAGTGGCGCTTTCTGTCAAAGTGAATGATTCGTTTACCTGGGGCGTCGGCATGTACGGTGTCGCGGGTATGGGTGTCGATTATCGTGACGACGTGGCGGTATACGGCAACCCTCCGAGTCCGAGCGGGCCGCAAAATGCCTATATGGGTACCATGAGCGGTACGAACCAGATGCTGACCAATCTGCAGCTGATGCGTTTCGCTGTTCCCCTGGCCTACCATGTCAGCGGTTTCAGTGTAGCCGTGTCACCGATCCTGCAGTACGGTTCACTTTCCATCGCCTACAACAACGGCTCGTATTTTATGGCTCCTGACGGAAAAGGCGGCGCCGTCCCGGTAAATGTTCTGACAAGCAACGGGGTTTCCCAGGATTTCGGTTTCGGTTACAATATCGGCCTTTCCTATGAAATGGCCGGTCTGACAATCGGTGCCGTGTATACTTCCGCCATCGATATGGAATACAAAAACCAGATTTCCAGTGCTTCGAAAAATTTCGGCATGAAGCAGGGCAAAGGTCTCAGCGATCATCTTGAGCAGCCGGCCGAGCTGGGCCTCGGGGTCTCCTACAAACTCGGTGGAAGCACTTTCGCCATCGACTACAAGCAGATCAAATGGAGTTCGGCGAAAGGATACGAGGACTTCGAATGGGAAGACCAGAATGTCATCATGCTCGGTTACGAGTACGCGACAAAAGGCTGGGCGGTCCGTGTAGGTTACAATTATGCCTCCAACCCCATCAAGGAGCAGTCTGCGGCAAGCATGATGACCCCGGGTGAGTACGACGGGGCCGTTATCAACTATTTCAACGCCGCGGGCTTCCCGGCGATTACGGAATCGCATTATGCGATCGGGGGCTCTTATATCATCAGTGAAACATTCGGTGTTGATTTCGCCTATACCTACTCACCGGAAATTTCCGAGTCGTATGACACGTCGGCTCTGACGCAGGCGATGGCGGCAGGCAAGGGCGATCCGAATGCGCGCAACTACAAGAGCAAGGCGAAAGTCAAGCACTCGCAGCAGGGGATCACTGTTGCAATGACCATCAAGTTCTGATCCTCGTCAGCAAACTTCATTTTTCTGCCTTTCGGGGCAGATCCCACGGAGAGATGTGTACCGTGTCTCACAGGGCTGCGATTGTACCGACTCCGGTTTTTCGTCTGTCGCGGAGTGAACACTGCAGGGGCTTTCCGCACAATTTTTAAATCCACTGCCGTTTCGGTCCGATGATGGAATGAAACGGCTTTCCGTTGTATGATTAAGCAGAGAAATTTCCAATTGATATTCGGAAAATGAAAGGGGAAACCATGTGGAAGAAAAAACTGGTGGCCGCTGTGGCGGTTTTCACTCTGGGTGTGTCTGCCGTCAATGCGTCGGAGGGAGTGGTTTTTCATGCCGCCAAGGGCAATATGGAAAAAGCTTTCGGCCGGATGCTGAAGTCCGGCCTGGAAAAGACGGGCTTCGTGCTGTCGGATCCGCATGAGCGCATCAACGATGCCTACAGGGCGAAATACAGTACGCCGGAAAAGAACGGCAAGCCCAACCCGGAATACGATCCGGCATTCAAAGAGACACTGGATACGCTGGGCTTTTTCACCGTATCCAATGATGCGGCACTCCGTCCGCTGCTGCTCATAGAACCTTCTTTGGGAGGCTTCAGTCCGTTCAATCTCTATATGTACAAGAAAAAGGGCGAGGATGTGACCCGTGTGGGGCATATTGTGCCGGAAACGATGCTCGATATCGTCGGAGTGAAAGATGCCGCGGTCCGCAAGGCGTTCGTCGCTTCGTTCGAACCGCTGGACAGGCTGGTGGCGGACAAAATCGGCGGGAAGGTCGAGTACATCGCCTACGACAAGCTGCCGGCACGGACAATGATGCGTTTTGAACTTGCATTCGACCGTCCGGACGATCTGCTGGATTTTATCGACGAGTTTCAGGAGAACTTCGAGGCGGCGTTCGAAGACCGTCACTATATCATTGCGGGCTACAAGAATTTCCGGGAAGCCTACGACGAGACGGGGGCGGACTTCAGCCGTTACGATGCGTACTGGGTTTACTCCCTGTGCCATTTCCGTTTCTCGTATGAGATATTCAACAAAGGCGTACCCGAAGCGGGCGTGTTCGCTCCGTGTTCCATGTACATGTATATCGAAAAAGACAGCCATGTGCTGCACATCGGTATGCCGACACTGGAAAACTGGAGCGCCGTCATCGGGATCAAAGATCCCGCGATGCTGAAGGGTATTCACGATATCGATAGCGAAATCGTCGCTATCATGAAGGAACTTGGAGCAAAACAGAAATGAAAAAACTGATAACGGTAATGGCGGCGCTGCTGCTGACGGGACTGGTCGCCACGGTTGCGAGCGCATCCGAAGATGAAAAAATCGCCGCGTATTTCTACGCGCCCTATGCCGATACGGCTGCGGTAAAAAAGAAGCTGGAGGAGGGCGGTTTCGAAGTGGTGGCGACATACAGTCCTACAAAGAAGAGTGAAACGGTGGTCGTGACCTGTCCGGGGCTCAAAAAGCTGGCTTCAAAGCCCGGACGCGGATTCGGCGCGGTCATGCGTGTGCTGGTCGACGACGAGCACCGGCGGGTGGCATACACCAATCCCGTTTATTTTGAAAAAGCCTTTCTGCAGGACGACTACGACCCGGCCATCGTTTCGAAAGTACGGCAAAAGCTGGTTGCCGCCCTCGGCAAGGACGGCGAGTCTCCGGATGCGCAGGAAGCGGATGACCTTGCCGGCTACCATTTCATGATGGGCATGCCGTACTACGAAGACGTCTATGAGCTGGCCGAAGGCAAAAACGAGGAACTGCTGGGCAAACTCGAAGGCTACAAGGGCGGAAAGATGGTCGTCTTTACGCTGGACCTCGGAAACGGCAGCACGCTTGTCGGTGTCGACCTCGACCGCCGCACCAAAAAGTTCACGAAAAAGATCGGAACACAGAACGCCGAAATCCTTCCCTATACCATTCTGATCGAGGACGGAAAGGCGACGGCACTGGCGGCGAAGTATTACCTCGCGGTCAGCTATCCGCTCCTGTCGATGGGAGAGTTCATGACGATTGCAACGGTACCGGGTGCCATCGAAAAGGAACTTGAAAAACCTTTTCGCTAAAACCCGATTTTCCTGCCGCGGGGCAGGGCTTTTTCTCAAGTGATCTGTGATATCGTTTGAAAAAGAGCCTGATCGGGCGGAGAAAAAATGAAATACGTTGTTTTTTTGGGAGCGGCTTTGGGCATGATGCTGACGGTCGGCGGGTGCAGTGCCGTACCGCCGCAGTCTTTGCCGCCGAGAGACGGGAAATGCACGATCGAAGGGGTCGGAGCGCCTCTATGGGTATGCGGGAGAGAAACGGTGACCGGGTATGTGACGGCTGTCGGATCGGCGCCGTCGGGAAGCCTGGGGGAGCAGTTCGCCAGAAGGGAAGCCGCGGCAAACGCACGAGAGCGGCTTGCCGGGAAAGTACGGCAGATGTTGCAACGGCGACAGGAAATGCCGGTCGGACAGTCCGGGACGGAGAAAGCGGACCGTGAAACCGGAAAAAAAGCCGCGGGACGTACAGTAGGCGGACTGGTCGCGGGTGCTGAAGAAATGAAAGAATGGTTTTCACCGTCCGGAGAGCTCTATCTCCTTGTCGGTCTTCGGAACGACGCGATTACGGAGTGGAAGCCCGGGGGTGCGGAATAGCAGATGCCCGGACGAGTCCTAGCAGTCGGAAAATTCCTTCTTTGTGGAGTATTTTTTTCAGTTTGACCGCGACGTTCTGTCGGGCGATTCCCTGACTTTGTGAAGATTGCCCTATCAGGTCGAGCTTTCGTTCCGCGACGGTTCTGCCTTTGTCGTCGACGGTTTTCAGGGAAACCGAAGTGCGGGCGAGAAAGAAGCCGAGGGACTTCGCTGTTTCCGTATCGGTATCGATGATCACCGTAAAATGGCCGGGCCCTTTTTTGTCGCCGAGAAGCAGGTGTTCGGACGTGAGGCCTTCCCGAAGAACGGGTGCGAGTCGTTTTGCCAGGGGGGTTTTCGCGTGCAGGGAGAAGCGGATGCGCTTTTGAAGGTCCAGGGCTCCGGTTTTCCATCGGTCGAGGGTCGAACGGTAGGGTGCCGGGTCGAAAGCCGGATCGAGTGTCTGAAGAACGAGCAGAGTATTGTCGATCGCTTCGGATGTTTCCGCCGCCTTTTTGTAAAAAAGGAGCTGTTGCAGAGGGTTGTGTCCGTGGAGGGCTTTTTTTTCCTGACGATAATGCCCGACTTTCTGGTCCAGTTCGTTTCGTATGCCGTTGAATATCGTTTTCCTGTCCGCTGCGATCAGAACGAGGTAACGTCGAAATCCCTGCTGCCGTTCCCGGACGATGCGGTAATCCGTGATGCGGATTTTTTTGACTTCGGCCTGGACACTGTTTTTGACGGTTGCGGAAGTGTCGGATCGGCCGTTGTGACGGATTTCGGTAATGTCGGAAGCATATTGGGAGGCGATGACCACTCCCAGATTGGCGGCCAGACGGTTGAGGGCATTGTTGAGGGCCGACGGCCTGTCGGTTCCTTCCGCGGCGGCGTAGAGGGTGGTTTCGTCTGACGCCGGCGGACGGGTGAACCATTCCGGAAGCGGTTTGGGAGCGACGGAAACCCGCGGTTTCGCTCCGCCGCAGCCGCCGAGGACGAGAGCGGCCAGCAGCAGAAAAAAATAACGCAAGCGCAGCATTACCGACCCGCCGCGATCTGGGAATGCGCTTCTTCGCTTTTGGCGATCAGGCGCTGTATTCGGACAACGGCGGCGTTGATGCTGTCGACCGGTTCGACGGTCAGCTTGTCGGCGGCCCGGTAGTAGTTTTGCGCTTCGCGGTAGTTTCCGCGCATTTCATAAAGTACCCCGAGATTGTAGAACGGTACATAGCTGCGTTCACCGGTGGATTCGAGCAGTCTGCGGAAGAGCTCTTCGGCTTTGTCGTATCGTTTCTGTTCGACATACCGGAGTCCGTATTCAAGCAGATGTTCCTGCTCGTCCGTGTAGTCGATATCGGGGTCTTCAAGGAGGGGAACGTCAAATGTGACATAATGGGGAGTGAGTTTGTAGACGAAGCGTTTTGCGATGACACCGGCAAGATAGTCCGCGGCCATCTGCCGTGACGGCATCCCTTTGGAATCGTCGTTGCAGTGCTCCCATTCCGCATGGTCGGAGAGGGTGTCGGCGTAGATGATGTCGCCCTGTTTGACATCGATCATCCGGATCTGGGCGGAAAGGCCCGCGGTCCGTTTCACGCAGGAGACTTTGTATTCGTAGCAGTGGTCGTTTTTGCAGCGGGTGCGTGTTTCGTAGAAACGGGTGTCCTGAATCGAAGGTGCGCCGACTTCACCGGATACGATGGCTTCCGCCCCGATAAGGTGGCCGACCTCCACGGCATCGTCCGGATTGAGAAGACCACTGTTCTGATGCCGTTGTTCGGCAAGGATTTTGTCGAGATCCATCCGGCTTACGACGGTAAAATAGGGTTTTCCGTCGATGCGCCGGCGGGAGAGTTCCGCTTCGACCTTGCCGGCCAGTCCCACGACGTCGTGGCGGAACGGTGTGACGGCGATTTTTTTCGTTTTGGCCGCCCGTGCGATTTCCGCCGGGGCGAGCGAGCGTACATGCACTTTCTGGGCACAGCCGGCCAGCCAAAGAGGCACCATCGCGGCGCAGAGATAAAAAGCTTTCAAGTCGAATCCTCCTCTTGCTGGGATTGATTAAACCATAAACAGGATAAAAAAGAGATGATGGGAATGTGACCGTAAGAGGGCGGTCGACAAGGGCCGCCCTGTGCTGCTCCGGTCCCGGTAATGCCGTGGATTCCGGGAAAGATCGTTTGACCGCTTCAGTGTATGATGTCGTTGACGGTGTCGACAAAAAGCCGTTCCGCTTCGAGGAGGGGAGTCAGTGACGATCTGTCTCTGATGTCGGCGGAGTCGATCCAGTTTCTGACCGCCGGAAAGCCCATATGGACCGTTTTGTCTCCTTTTTTTCTGTAAAGATAGAATGTGCAGGGGGCGAAAGCACCCACTTCGGGATGCCGCTGATGGATCGGATAGATGACATCGAGCTTGCAGACGGAATAGGTGTCGAAGAAGTCGAACGACTCGTTCCCCCGGTCGATCAGTTCGTCGTTGAGATCGATGAATCCCGGAAAAAGGAAGCCGATCGATTCCATTTCGCCTTCGAATTCCGCTTCGAAATCGTCTTTGGCATCCAGGATGTCGCCGTCCGCTTCGACGTCGAACTCCGTTTCGAAATGGACGGCGAGCTGCTCTTTCATGTCGATGACCTGCCCCGGGGACGTTTTTTTGAAATGGCCTCCGGGCAGGGCTTTTCTCAGGGCTTTTTCCATTTTGGCGGCGAGAGCGGCGAGGTCGGTGTTTTTCATCGGGATGCCCGTGATACGGCTCATGCCCCGCAGCGTCAGGCTGGAGATGTTCATGTTGCCGGACCGGTCCTGCCAGATGGACATGGAAAGCGGGGTCAGCAGGGCGATGTCCGGATTGACTTCGACGAGTTTGGCGGAAAGGTCCGGATCGTGAACGGTAGCCAGTCGGTAGACGGGGAAGTGGGTCGCACCGAAACGGGCCTTGAACGGTTTGTTCATGTCGTTGTTTCCGTCGATGAGAAATCCGCTCTTTTCAAAGGCCTTTTCGATCGTGGCGCCGGTGATTTTGCCGTCGGCATTTTTGACCGTGAAAATTCGGAGATCCTGTGTGTTCGATGCGTTCAGGAGATTTCCGCCGGCGAAGACGACGATGAACAGGGGGATGAAAAGGGAGAAGAGGTGTTTTTTCATGGGGCGTTCCTTCCGGGATATTCTGGAAGTACATTATAGCACGAAGGGGGGCGTCAATTATAATTTTTTACGATTTTACAATGCTGACACGGCTTTCGATTTCGATCCGTCCGGCTTCGAGCGTTTTTGCGAAGATACCCCGGTCGTTCCGCAGGAGTTCCGGCAGAGTGTCATGGACTTTGCCGAGGCTGCCGCAGAGAGTACAGTTCTGTGTGATTTCCAGGACGGCATCGCCGAGCCGGACACGGTCGCCGGCGCCGAGGTGGTAGAGGTCGATGTCCACGACGATGTTTTCTCCGAGTGAACCGAAAGGGATGTCGATGCCGGCATCCCGTGCCATTTCGTAACTCGAGCGGGATGTCAGAAGGATGCTCCGGTTCGGATTTTTTCCGAAATATTTGTCTCCGACAATCCCTGCCTTTTCCACGTCGATACTGTCGGCGGGGAGACGTCCTTCTTCACCCTTTACGGCACGAAAAAGTGCCAGAACGCTGCCTTGTCCGGATGCTGCCATCACTGCTTCTCCTGTTTCAGGAAACGGTTGTATTCCTGTTTTTCATATGCGCGCATGGCGACGAATTTCAGCATGCTCAGAAAGTCGTTTTCCCCGATATAGCCGGGTGCCGCAAAGACGATTTCGGCATTTTTGTCGAGAAAGAGGGACGACGGGTAAAAATTGTAGCCGACCTTTTTCGCGAAAGCCCTGCCGTCGCCTCTGAAATCCTGAAACGTCACGTCGTCTCTGTCATAGACATTGATATGGACAAAAACGAAGTCGCGTTTCAGGAGCGGTTTGATGCGGTCGTCGGCGAGAGTGAATTCGCGCATGGTTTCGCAGTAGCCGCAGTCGGTTTTATGCAGCCATACCAGAAGATGCTTCCCTTCTTTCGCCGCGTATGCCGCCATCGTGTTGAGGTCGATGTCACGTGCCGGAAGCGATAGCGCAATCAGTACGGTCGATATGAGAAAAATGCGTGAGAATTTCAGCACGGAATCTGCCTTGAAAGAAAATGGGCAGCGGGCGGCATGCGCTCTGCCCGCGGGGTTACTTGATCTTGCCCTTGCCGGTTTTGGTCTTGCCTTTGAGGTCGACCCATGTCATGACGAGCTTGTCGCCTTTTTTGAAGCCGTTCGCCTTGAACTTGAACTTGAAGATCGGGTTCTTCGAGAGGAACTGGCTGGTCGAAGCGTCGAAGACGACTTTGTCGTTGACGCTGCCGGAAATGTGCGTGATGAAGTTGGCGTTGTCACGGCTTCCGGTTTTTTTCTTTGCGATATCGTAAGTCCACATGTCGTGCTTCGCCATGACTTTGACGGAAACGACACCTTTTTTCAGTTTAGCTTTGATTTTCATGGTTTCCCTTTACTGTTTTATTGTCAATAGTCGGTGAAAGCGATCAGCCTTCACAACCGCCGAGTGCGACGTCGAGTGTTTTGCTGCCGCTGTAGAGCTTGCCGTCTTTGCCCTGTACAACCGCGGTGATCGTACCGGATTTCTTCATCTTGATCTTGATGGAGAAGTCGATGATGCTGTATTCGTTGAGATCGTAGACGATAACGGTGCTTTCAGGGTTCGCGTCCTGGAAGATCGCGACGGTTTTCGCGTCGATGTCCGATGTGACCTGGACCGGAACCGCTCCGCCGTTGCTCGCGACGTCCGGAGCGACGACTTTGACACCTTCCTTGACGGTCGCTGCCGAGCCGTAAAGGGCTTTCATCGCGTCGTCGACGGTGTGTGCCGTCCATGCGCTGGGCTTGAGTTTACGGAAATCTTCCGCACGTACGCTTGCCGGTACCGCTGCCATAACCAGCGCACCGAGACCGAGACTCAGAAATGTTCTTCTTTCCATCTTGTTATCCTTCTGTGTTGAATTTATTTGCTCTGGCTGATCATATAATCAACCACGGCTTTGAGTTTTTCATCCGACAGGTCGGCCCCGCCTTTGGGAGGCATCCCCGCATCCGTACCATTGATGGCGTTGGCATAGACCGTATCCATTCCTTTTCCGACGACGGCGGCCCAGGCTTTTTTGTCACCGACGACCGGTGCGCCCATGCCCGCGTTGCCGTGACAGACGGCACAGCTGGACTCGTAGGTGTTTTTCGCCTCCAGGTCGACTCCGCCCGTGTTTTCGACTTTCGGCAGGTCGCGCACTTCAGACAGCGGCGGCAGGAAATCTTTCTGCTCGATCGTGATGTGGACCACTTTCGCCGTCTTGTTCTGGCAGTTCTTCATACAGCGCTCGCTCGGATCCTTGATCTTCTGCGCTCCGAAGTTCTTCGGGTTGTCGAAGAAGGCGCGGACGTCGTCGAGGGCGGTCGGGCCGTCGATGTTCGGAACGAAACCATCTTTGTTCGGCATGACAATTTTAGCGTATTTTTCGCGGTTGAGGACATACTCGTCGTCCACTTCTTCACCATCGATCTCCATCTCGTTGAGATTGAGGATGTAGGCGACGAGCGCGTAGACTTCATCATCGGTCAGTGAGCGGGTCTTCGGATGCGGCATGCCTTCGTAGATGTACCACCACAGCGTGCTCACCTGCGGCCAGTAGGTACCGAAGACGCGGATCGGGCCTTCGTCGTTGCCGTCGACACGCTGGTTTTTCAGTGAAGCGACCCCTTCATAGGCGTTGCCTTTGGCCAGGGACGGATATCCGCCGCCGCCGGAACCGAAGTCTCCGTGACACATGACACATTTCTCTTCGTAGATCTCTTCACCCTCTTCGACGGAGCCTTCCCCTTCGGGTGGAAGTTTCCACGGCGTGACGGAAGTGTCCCACGCTTTCAGCTCGTTTTTCGTCGGCATGCGTCCGAAAGAGTATCCGCCCTGTTCCGCGTCTTTGTTGACGTAGTACGGTCCGCGCTTGTCGCCGCGCTCGGGGTAGGTGACCCCGCCGTCGATGACCCGCTTGCCGTTGGCGTAGGTCAGGGAGGCCGCATCGGCGGCCGGTGCTTTCGCCGCCGTCGGCGCCGCGTTGGCACTGCTTTCGGCGCATCCGGCAGAGATCAGAAGTGCCGCCGTCATCGCGGAGGCTGATAAAACGATTTTTCGATTCATTTTCAACATGGTTTAGCCTTCCTCAATAATTTGCATTTTGCCGTCAACGTGTTTGAACTCGGAACGGACCTGCACGTTGTTCACTTTGCCGTCCGCCGTGACTTCCCATGTATGGATGCCGTTGCGGTGGTAGACGGACTCGACACCCATGACGGAGACTTCCTGGTCGATCGTCGGCTGGATATAGCCGGCATCGTCGCGTGCACGGCTCGCCAGGATGAGCGGTTTGCCTTCGTACCTGTACATGAAGCTGAAGCGCGTCCACGATTTCGGCAGAACAAGGCCTTTGAGTTTGGCTTCGACCCAGTTGTTTCCGCCGTCGAAGCTGATATCGACACCTTCGATCGTTCCCATACCGGACCATGCGAGGCCTTCGATTTCGACGAGGTCGCCCTTTTTCAGATCGGTCCACGGACGTTCGGGACACGGTGAAGTGATGATCGAGTTGACTTCGTTGGCGTAGAAGTGCTGGATCGCTTTGCCGTTCGGCTTGAGCGCGGTGTATTTCGCCGTTTCCTCTTTACAGTAGAAGGGTTCGGCGGCGAACTCGAGGCGGCCGAGCCATTTGACACAGAGGTTTCCTTCCCAGCCCGGAAGGATCAGACGCAGCGGGTAGCCCTGTTCCGGACGGAGCGCTTCGCCGTTCTGTCCCCAGGCGAGGATGGCGTCGTCGAGGACTTTGTCGATCGGGACGGTACGTCCCATGTGCGAACTGTCGACCCCTTCGGCCAGCATCCAGCGTGCGTTCGGTTTGAGGCCGAGGTCCTTGAGGATGTCTTTGAGATAGACGCCGGTCCATTCCGCGTTACTCATCATCCCCATCGCAAACTGGATGGAGTTGAACTGCGGTCCGCGCCATTCCGGTCCGCCGTTGGCGGGGCATTCGACGAAGTGGACACGGCTGACGTTCGGGTAGCGTTTGAGCTGGTCGAGGGTGAGCACGATCGGCTTTTCGACCAGTCCGTGGATCATCAGGCGCCATTCGTTCGGGTTGATATGGGCGACACCGCCGTGGGTCCGGCTGAAAAAGAGGCCGTTGGGCGTGATGATGCCGTGCAGGTCCTGGATCGGACACATGGCGATGGAGGCCTGCCAGTTCCCGGACGAGAGCAGTTTGGCGTTACGGCGTGTAACGTTGTGCTCGTAGGGCGAAGGCAGTCCGTAACGGTTTTTCGTGACGGGATCGCCCAGCTTGGTGCCCCAGCTCGGTGTGTTGATAATATACGGATCGTCTTCCGCCTGTGCTTTTGCGCCGGCGAAAAGCGCCGTACCTGCCAGTGCAGTCGCAGAGAGCGCGGCTGTCTTCTTAAAGAAGTCTCTACGATCGGTCTTTGCGGACGCGCTGTCGGCCAGCACGGGCTCGGAACCGATTTGAGAATGTTCGTTCTTCATTCTTCCTCCCTTGTATGGTTTCGTTGATGAATCGCTTTGAATTTTCAGTACTTCGAGGGCACCCCCGACACGCCGGACGGATTGCCGGGGGTGTCCTCGCAAGCGGAAAATCTTCCTTTTCTCCACTCTATGTTCCCGCGCAGGCGGGGGGAGATAAAGGTGCGTTTGCAGATCGTCATATCAAACGAAAAACCGGCCGGGTGTTTTGCTTAATATCACGTTCTTATCAAATGTCATTGTACAGTAGAAAAATGGATAAAAGGCCATAAAACGCCGTTTCGGGGCAAATGCCGTTACTAAATGAAACAAAAAAAATCTAATCTTCAAAGATGTACAAAATATTAAATTATCATATGCAAATAAACTTAATAAAAATTCAAATAAATTATATCGTATATCTTCCGGTTATCCTGCGGATTCGCCGTAGTTATCGATGATTCCGAGGACGACACAAGTCCTGTTTTTTTCGTCAAAATAGAAGGGGACAACCAGCCCCTGATGGACAATATCACGAATATTTTCGTCATCGAAAAAACGGGAGGGCTTGTACTTTTCCGCCTTGGTCGGCAGGTTGAGCAGCACGGTGTCGAGATAAAGTTTGAACCTTTTCGCTTCCGCGGGATCGCCTATCCTGTCCAGAAGCGTTTTGAGATCTTCTTCGAAAAGAGCGGAGGTGACGACTTTCACGAGGCGTTCCTTTCCGCCAGCCAGCGGTCGACGGCTTCCATGCTGAGATGGTAGGGAACGAACGTTTCCGGGTGCCGGCGGTAGCGTTCGAGTTCGTTTTGAAGCGCGCAGCGTCTGCGGAGGAAGTATTCGTCGAGCACGCGGACGCCTTCCGTGTCCGCAAGCCGTTTCAGCAGCGCCCGCACTTCGCGCTCGTCCGCCTGGATACAGACCGTTTTCATACTCATTTTTTTTCTTTCGTATTGTGCAGGGCCCCGCCGAGGACCGATTTGGCGGAGAGCCAGGCGGAGATCCCCATCCGCTTGGCTTCGCTGGCGGTTCTGGAGTTGAGAAGCTTCGAGCGCTGCAACACCTGGCTGAGCTGATCTTTCATGATCTCCACCGTTTCGCGGGAGACTTCCACCAGCTCGCTGAGGTCATAACGGATCTCCCGGGAAAGCTTTTCGAGCAGTTCCCGGCTTTCGTTGCCGCAACGCAGGGCTTCGTCCTGGATGATCTGGGTGAAAAGCGAATCGCTCCTGAGCAGTTCTGTCGGCATGGATTCCGTGAGCTTCAGCTCTTCGGGCATGAAAAGAAGCTGTTTCTTGAGTCGGTGGATCGCTTTGACGAGCCCGCTTCGCGCACCGCGGAGGGTGCCCCGGAGAATCTCTTCCGCCCGGTTGGGCGTCGCTTCGCCGACGCCGACGGCACTGTGAAGGATGCTGCCCAGCACCCGTCGTATCCGCCCGGTTTCCAGCGGGCCTTCGTTCAGGGTTTCGTAGGTGATTTCCCGGCTGATTTCCTCGATCGTCTCTTCGATCTCCTGCGTCTTTTCCAGTGTGGTGATGATGGCGGTTTCGACCATCTCCTCCAGCATGTCGAAAAGATCGATGGACTGGAGTCTGACCTGGTGCAGGGCGGCGAAGGTCTGCGGAGAGGCCGTGCCGACAATGTCGTCGAGGATGTTGAAAACGGCGTGCTTCTCTTCCTGCAGCTGTCCGCTTTTGCGTTCGACCTGCCGGTCGATCCGCTCTTTCTGGACGAGCAGGTCTTCGAGTTCCTCCTGCAACTGCCGGGTTTCGGCGTCGAGAATGGTTTGCGCAATCAGGCGGATCTCCTGCTGGGAGAGTCCGGACGGCGCGATGCCGTATTCCTCTTCCACGTACGATACGAGATCCTGCGCGCGTGCGCCGAGGTCGTCCATTTTCTGATGTCGGTAACGGTTGCGCAGGTCGCGCTGCAACTGCTCGAGGTCCATGAAAACTCCTAAAGTACCATTTTGACGTCGCGGTGCGCTTTCAGCGCGTCGTAGATGAATTGCCGGTCGTCTTCGTTGTGTACCAGCATGTCGAGGTTGAGGCTGGTGTACTTGCCGCCGCTGCTGGTTTTCGAATGTTCGACCGAGTGTTCCCGTTCCGCGACGACTTCGCGGATCGCCTCTTCGAGTTTTTCGCGTTCGGTACCGACGACTTTGTAACACCAGCTGCAGGGATATTCCAGTTCGAGTTTGTGCTCTTTTTCAAGATCGCCTGTATTCACCACTTTTGCCTCCTGTCTTGGATTCGAGCCTGACCTCGGAGATAACCATTCCCTTGTCGATGGCCTTGACCATGTCGTAGATGGTCAGCAGGCCGATGCTGACGCCGGTGAGCGCTTCCATTTCCACGCCGGTCTGTCCGGTGAGTTTTGCCGTGACGCTGAGGCGGAAGCCGGGCAGCTCCGGCAGTTCCTCGACATCGCAGCGGATGCCGCTGAGGTTGAGCGGGTGGCACATCGGAATGAGGCTGCTGGTCTGTTTGGTGCCCATGATGGCGGCGATGACCGCCGTTTGAAGGACGGGCCCCTTTTTCGCCTTTTCTTCGACGATGGCGACGTAGGCCGCTTCGCTCATACTGATCTGTCCGCTGGCGACGGCGACGCGCGTCGTCGCTTCTTTTTCGGAAACGTCCACCATTTTCGGGCGGTCTTTTTCATCCAGGTGGGTCAGGTGCATGCTCGTTCTCTTTTCTGATGATTTGCAAAGCCATTATACCAAGTGCTGAGGGCTGTAAGGTAAATTGTTATATGATCGTTATGATGCAAGGGTGCCTCTTCCGGACCCTTCCGGGTCCGTCAGCGGTTTTCTGGAGGCATCCGCAAAACAAGCAAGGAGGTGTGCGATGAAGAAAGCATGGATAGTGTTTCTGCTGCTGATAACGAACGCGGCGGCCTTTTCACTGTTCGGTTCACACCCGAATGTCGACAGGCAGTATCTCGATGCCGTACGTGACGTACGGGATATCGTCATTACGACGCAGAAAACACGCGGGCTGACCAACAACTTTATGAACGGGAACGTGGTCGCGCAGCTGCTGGTGTACGGCGAACGCAAAAACATGAAGGAAAACTTCAAAAAGCTCGAAGCCCTGTTCGCGTCGATGGAGAACCTGCCCGCCGGCTACCGGAAAAAGGCGGAAGCCCTGATGGAGCGGGCCCGGAAGCTCAACAAAAAAGCCTTCCGGAGAAAGTCGGCGGAAGTGTTCGACGCCTATACCGGCATCATCGAGGAGTGGCTGGCGTTGAACCGGGAGATGATCGACGGCCGTTTCGGCGGCAAGGACGCCGGTGTTTACGAGATGCTGCTGTTTCAGAACGAGACGCTGCTGCCGCTGACGGAAAATATCGGCAAAATGCGGGGGCTCGGATCCGGGATCGTCGCCCGCGGCAGGTGCAACGAAAAAGAGACGCCGAAAATGCTGGGGTTCGCCGACGAAATCGAGCGTTATCGCAAGGCGATGACGGCCTTTTTGCAGCGCAGACCGCTTGTCGCCGGGGAGGAGCTTGAAGCGGTGAACGGGAAGATCGGCGCATACGTGAAACTCACGAGAACGAAAGTGATCGGGAAAAAGGGAATCCGTCTCGATCCCAACGCCTATTTCGATCAGGGAACGGCCTGTATCGGTGCCGTGTCGAAGATTTATGACGAAGTTTCCG
>Ga0256843_1001906_pt1 | contig 15812 bp, 14 predicted proteins | sample AlvinellametaG_FD_191572 | JGI IMG/M metagenome (GOLD analysis project Ga0256843, IMG submission 191572) | Pompeii worm associated microbial communities from hydrothermal vent at the East Pacific Rise, Pacific Ocean - Alvinella | ecosystem: Host-associated > Annelida > Integument > Unclassified ... | reverse complement strand
TTTAATGCCAAAGTTTTAAGTGACAAATATCCACCATCTATACTAAGAGATATACTAAGAGCCAAGCCTATAATGGATAAAAAATATATCAAATATACTCAAGATGGTTTTATCCAAGATATAAATGTAGCAAATTCATACAATATAAAGTATAAAGTTAGTAAAAATAAAATAGAGTTTGTAGATAAATTAAACCATATCAATATAAAAATAATCAAGGATATATAAAGTATGAAATATGTAGGTGCGCATGTAAGTATAAGTGGTGGTGTAGAAAATGCCCCACTCAATGCTATGAAGATAGGAGCAAAAGCATTTGCTATGTTTACCAAAAACCAAAGACAGTGGGTGGCTAAGCCTTTGACTCAAAAGAGTATAGATGAGTTCAAAGCCAACCTAAAAAAAGCAGAGATATCTCCTAAACATGTACTTCCACATGACTCATATCTGATAAATCTAGGAAATCCAGATATAGAAAAGCTAGAAAAATCAAGAGTAGCTTTTGTAGATGAGTTACAAAGATGCCATCAGTTAGGACTTGATAAGCTAAACTTTCATCCAGGTTCTCACCTACAAAAGATAGCCAAAAGAGACCCTGAATATAACGATAAGCTGATGAAAGCAGAGCTTGAGTGTTTGGATTTGATAGCAGAGTCGATGAACTGGGCTATAGAACAGACTAAAGATATAGATGTAAAGCTTGTGATAGAAAATACTGCTGGACAAGGTAGTAACTTGGGCTATAGGTTTGAACATTTGGCACACTTGATAGATAAAACTAAAGATAAAAGTAGAGTAGGTGTTTGTTTGGATACTTGTCATACATTTACTTCTGGGTATGACTTAAGAAGCAAAGAGGCTTATGAAGAGACTATGAGTGAGTTTGAAAGGATAGTTGGATTTGAGTTTTTGATGGGTATGCATATCAATGACTCTAAGCCAAAACTAGGTTCAAGAGTAGATAGACACCACTCTTTGGGTCTTGGTGAACTTGGTTGGGATACATTTAGGTGGATTATGAATGATGATAGGCTTGATGATATACCACTTATACTAGAAACCATAGATGAGACGATATGGGATAAAGAGATAAGAGAGCTTTATGCACTAATAGATTAAATCATAAAAAAGGAGTTGATAATGAAATGGAAACATATAGCTTTGTGTGTTGTGTCTATATGGATGATGGGTTGTGGAGGTGGTGTTGACCAACCAGCTTCAACTCAATTAGATGGTGGGGAGTTGGTTGTAGACTTGGATGGGGAGTTTATCAAAAAGTCTCTACTTGATAGCCATGTAGCAGGTGTAGATGAAAACACTACAGTTTATGGACAGATGGCATATAAGATACCTTATACAACTACAGATGAAGAGGGCAATGAAGTAGAGGTTTCTGGATATATGGTAGTACCAAAAGGATTGCCACAAGAGTTGGTAGATGCTAAAGGATACTCTATCGTAAGTGATGACCATGGGACTATCTTTAGTAACAGTGAAGCTATGACTGTGATAGCTTCTACTACCAATACACCAAGTGGTTCTTCTATCATATTTACATCTTTGGGTGGATTTGTAACTCTTCAGCCTGATTATATAGGATTTGGAGATAGTGTTGGACACTATCACCCTTTTGTGATGAAAAAATCATTGGCAAATGCTACTGTGGATTTCATAAAAGCAGCAAAAGAGTTTGCTTTAAAAAATGACATCAATCTAAATGGACAACTGTTTATAACAGGATATAGTGAGGGTGGATATGCAGCACTAGCTACTATGCAAAAGATAGAACAAGAACAGTTGGATATGCCTGTAAGTTTGGCTATCCCTATGGCTGGGCCATATGATTTGAACTTGACAGCTTTTGGAGTTTTAGCAGAGCCAACTTTAGGGGAACCATCTTTTATGGCTGATGTGGCTTATGCTTATGCTAAGGCTTATGATAGAGAGTATAGTGAGATTGTCAATGAACCATACGCTTCAAGATTGCCTAGTTTGTTTGATGGTAGTAAGTCTATGGAGGAGATTGATACAGAGTTGACAACAAAGACAACAGGAGATGATGGACTGTTTGCTAGTGCTTTTGTGTATGATTTTGTAAATAATCCTGACAACTGGTTTAGACAAGCTATGGTTGAAAACTCTGTGCATACATGGGGACCAAAAACTCCTATAGAGTTGTTGCACTGTAAAGGTGATGAGGTGATACCTTATGGTATGTCTGAGTGGACAAAGGGGTACTTGGAAGCATATGGTGCTACTCATGTAGAGTTGTTACCAGTAGAAGAGACTTTAGGTATCCCAACCCAACTAGGACATAGTGAGTGTGGTGTTTATGCTTATGGTTTAGCTAGTCATATATTTGCTGATGTAAGAAAGTCAACTATAGGATACTAAGAAAAAGGGGAGATGATGAAAAAGATTATATACTCTAGTGTAGTACTTTCTACTATACTGTTTGGAGCAGCTTACAAGATACCAGAGCAGTCTGTAAACTCTATGGCACTAGGAGCTGCTTATGTGGCACATACAAGTGGTGCTGATAGTGCATACTTCAACCCAGCAGCTATGAGTTTCATGGGGGATAAACAGTATGTTGAGGGTGGATTGACATTGGCACATTTGCCGTCAATCAAATATACAAGTAGTGTATCAAGTACATATGATGGTAAATCAAAAGTAGAAAATATAGCTATACCAAACTTCCATTATGTATCTAACCCTTATGGAGAGTGGCGTTGGGGTGTTAGTATGACAACACCAGCAGGGCTTAGTAAAAGATGGGATAGTCCATACCAAAAGCTTTATGCCCAAGAGTTTACACTAAGAAATGTAGAGTTAAATCCTGTAGTATCATATAAAGTAAATGATAACTTCTCTGTAGCTGGTGGAGTTAGGATTGTTTACAGTGAAGGTAAAGTTTACAGTGATGGTAGTGATGCAGGATATCCACTCAAAAGAGAGATGGAGGGAGATACTGTAGAGTTTGGATATAACTTAGCACTTTTGTATAAAGCACCACAAGATATTAATTTTGCTGTTACATATAGAAGCAACATTGACTTGGATGAAGAAGGAGATGCAAACTTATATCTAGGAGATATAGGTAAGCAGTATAGTTCAGATGTATCTATCCCTATACCAGCAGCTTTAAATATCGCGATAAGTAAAACTTGGAATGATACTTTTACTTTAGAGTTTGTATATGAGAGAACATTTTGGTCTGAGTATAAAAACTTGGACTTTAACTACTCTCCAGATGTTACAAACCCTACACTAAAGTCTGCTTTTGATGATGCTATAGATAAGAGTTGGAAAGATACAGATACTTTTAGGATAGGGGCTACATATAAGATAGATAGACTAACTTTGATGTGTGGTTTTGCGATAGATGAGACTCCTATACCTGATAAAACTATAGGATTTGAGTTACCAGACAGTGATGCCAAGATATATAGCCTAGGGTTTAGATATCAGCAAACACCTGCTTTGTCTTGGGGTATGGCAGTGCTTTATGATGATAAAGAGAGTCGAACTATCCCAGCTGGTGTGGCAGATAACCAAATCATAAAACTGGGTGGTGAGTTTAGTGATGGAGGAGCTATACTTACTACTATAGGTATGTCGTATGAGTTCTAAGATGAGTTATGAGTTTCAAAGTCTATATGAGTTTTTAACTCATAATGCTAAAAAGTATCCAAATAAGATTGCTATTTTTATAGATGATGATAAGATATCTTATGCAGATATTTTGAGATATGTAGATCGGTTTGCAAAATATCTTTTATCTATAGGAGTATCCAAAGGTGATAGGGTAGCTCTGTTTATGCAAAACTCAGCAGAGTTTATATACTCCATATTTGCTATATCAAAACTAGGTGCTATATCTGTACCTATCAATACTTTTTTGAAGTCAGATGAGTTAGAGTATATTTTACAAAACTCAGGTGCAAAGGTTTTAGTTGTATCTGATATATATAAAGATGTGGTTACTAACTCACATATAGAGGATATATTAGATGAGATTATCTGGGTAGATAAAAAAGGTTTGCGATATACGCTCAATGAAGATATATCTATAACAGATGGGAACTCTAGCTTGGATGATTGTGCTATTATCGTATATACATCAGGTACTACAGGTAGACCAAAAGGTGCTATGTTGAGTAACAAAAATATTATGTCCAATATCAAAAGTGGTGCATTGGATATAAAGATAGTACCAAAAGATAGAACGATAGTCTTTTTACCTATGTTTCACTCTTTTACGCTATCTATAGGTGTTTTACTTCCTTTATATGTTGGAGCTAGTTTGGTTGTAGTTCGTTCTTTAAGACCTTTTAACAATATCTTTAAACAAACGCTTCTAAAAAGAGTGAGTGTTTTTATGGGTGTACCTGATGTTTATAGTGCATTATCCAAAGCAAAACTACCTTGGTATTTTATTTGGTTTAACTCTATACGCGTTTTTATCTCAGGTGCAGCACCTTTGCAGTCAAAAACTATAGATGCTATGAGAGACAAGTTCAAAAAGGCTAAGCTTTTGGAAGGTTATGGGCTAAGTGAAGCTTCCCCTGCTGTAGCTATCAATAGACTAGAGAGACAAAAAGTAGGTTCTGTTGGTATAGCTTTGAGTGGATATGAGATAAAGATAGTAGATGAAAATCTCAATGAGCTTCCTAGGGGTGAAGTAGGAGATATCATCACTTATGGTGATAATGTTATGCTTGGATATTGGCAAAACCCTGAAGCTACTCAAGAGACTATCATCAATGGATGGTTGCTTACAGGTGATATAGGATATATGGATAGTGATGATTTTTTGTATATCGTAGATAGAAAAAAAGATTTGATTATCTCTAAGGGGATAAATATCTATCCAAGAGAGATAGAGGAGTATATAGATAGATTTGATGGTGTTAAGATGTCTGCTGTTGTTGGTGAGTTTGATAATGGTATGGAGATACCAGTAGCTTATATAGAGTTAGAAGATGGAGTAGATAGTATAGATATAAGAGAGTTAAAGCAGTATCTAAAAGAGCATCTTGCAAACTACAAGATACCAAAACATATCAATATCATAGATGAGTTGCCCAAAAATGCAACAGGAAAAGTTTTAAAAAGAGTACTTAAAGACAACAGATGAAAGCTATCATAAATGGTAAGTTTATAGTTGGTGATAGTATCATAGAGAACAAAGCACTGCTTTTTGATGAAAAGATAGTAGGTTTTGTAGATAGTGTTGGCAGTGATGTTGAAGTGATAGATGCTGATGGATGTTATGTAAGTGCTGGATTTATAGATATACATATACACGGAAGTGGTGGATATGATGTGATGGATGCTACTTATGAAGCATTAGAGTCTATAGCAGGGGCTATCGTTGGGTATGGTACAACATCATATCTACCAACAACTATGACTATGTCAAGAGATGATATACATAAAGCATTGGACAATATCAAATCATACAAACCAAACAAAGTAGAGCCTTGTATATTGGGTGTGCATATGGAAGGACCTTTTATAAACCCCATAAAAACAGGTGCTCAAGATAGTAGATATATCATGGATGCCAATATCGAGTTGATAGATGAATATATGGATATAATCCGTATGATAACTATAGCACCAGAAGTATCTAAAAACTTAGATTTTATTTCGTATATGAGTAAAAATCATCCAGAAATAGTCTTGAGTATAGGTCATAGTAATGCTACATATGAAGAGAGTATCAAAAGTTTTAAATGTGGTATATCTCATGCTACTCATATGTTCAATGCTATGCCTTCATATCACCATAGAGAAGTTGGTGTGATAGGTGCTGTTTTGGATGATGATAGTGTATCTTGTGATGTAATAGCTGATACTATACATACTCACCATACTACATTGAGTCTTTTGTATAGACAAAAAAAATCCAACCTTATGCTTATCACTGATTCTATGAGAGCTGGTTGTATCAAAGATGGAGTTTATGATTTGGGTGGACAGGCTGTGTATGTCAAAGATGGTAAAGCCACATTACCTAGTGGAGTTTTAGCAGGTAGTGTTTTAAAACTCAATCAAGCAGTCTCAAATATGCTTAAATATAGTAATGCATCTATCCAAGAAGTTATCGCCATGGTTACAGAGCTACCAGCAAAGAAGTTGGGTATAAACAAAGGTTTACTAGAGATTGGTTATGATACAGATATAGTTATCTTTGATACAGATATAGATATCAAATTAAGCATCATATCTGGTAAGGTAGCATACAAAAAGGAGTGAGCGTTATGTTTGGGATATTTAAGAAAAAACCTGTAGTAGTTTATGCACCTGTAAATGGCAAAGTAGTAGAGTTAGATAGTGTACCAGATGAGGTGTTTGCCAATAAACTAGCAGGTGACGGCGTAGCTATCATACCATCAGATGGAGAGTTTTGTGCTCCTGTTGATGGAGTAGTTAGTAAGATTTTTGATACAAATCATGCTTTTATAGTTACAACTGATAGTGGTATGGATGTGATGGTGCATATAGGTTTAGATACTGTAGCTCTTAATTCTCAAGGGTTTACAAGAAAGGTAGAACAAGGTAGTAAGGTAAAAGTGGGAGATGTTATCATAGAAGCTGACTTGGATTATGTAGTATTAAATGACAAAGAGACGATAACACCTATAGTCATTAGCGAAGGAAAGTGTAGCATTATAGATAAAAAGTATGGATATAGTGATAAAAGTAATGCTATCTTTAAATTAAAATAAGATATAGTTAATATGATGATTATATACTAAAAAGAGGGACTATGAAGATATTACTATTGGAAGACGATAAAATTTTGTGTGATTCACTCAAAGAGTACTTGGAGAGTGAGGGGTATAGTGTGGATACTGCCTATAGAGGTGGTGATGTGTTTGACTTGACATTTGATAATGATTATGATTTGTACATATTAGATGTCAATGTACCAGATGTTAATGGATTTGAAGTTCTAAAAGAGTTAAGAGATGCTGATGATAATACTCCTGCTATATACATCACAGCCCTTACAGATATCAACTCTATCTCAAAAGGGTTTAGCGTTGGAGCTGATGAGTATGTCAAAAAGCCTTTTGACCCAGAAGAGCTTATCATCCGTATCAAAAGTAAGTTTGATAGACAAGATGAGAGGATACGATATGGTGATATCATCTATGATGTAGCACAACATATTGTTTTAAAAGATAATACTCTAGTATCGTTGGGTGAAGTTCAGCTAAGATTGTTTCATGAGCTGATAACCAACCAAGATAGAGTTGTAGATGCCTATACCTTGATGGATATGTTAGAGCAACCAAATATGAATGCTTTGCGTGTAAATATCGCTAAATTAAAAGCTAAACTAGGTATAGATATCATAAATATTCGTTCACAAGGTTATATGATTGAAAAGATATGAAATTGAGTCTTTATTAAAGACTTTTCTTATATTTTTTGTAATGTTAGAGGTTTTATTATCTTTAAACTTTATCCAAGAGTATAAAAGTAGTGTAAAACAGTTATCTGAAAAGATATCTATGGAGATGAAACTCTGTGCTTATACAATGCAGTGTGAAGGTCTTTATACAGACTTTATCAATAGAGATAAAAATTTGGAAGAAAATATACTCTATAAAACACCTAGTATGGATTTTTATACATACTATAAAGTGCCAAAAACACCAAAGTATTTGATGAAAGTTTCATATCCAAATAAAAGATATAGAGAGTTGGTCTCTAGTATAAAGATATCTATTATAAAAAAGTTTTTATTATATAGTATCATAGCTTTTTTTGTGACACTTCTATTTGCTTTTTATGCTTTAAGGCCATTAAGGCAAGCTATTATGTTAAATGAAGAGTTTGTCAAGGATATACTGCATGATTTCAATACACCTATAAGCTCTATGAGAATTAACTTTAAGATGCTTAAAAAAGAGATAGGTACAAACCAAAAAATGGAGAGGATAGAAAACAATATAGAAACTATCCTAACTTTACAAAATAATTTACAGATTTTCTTAAAAGGTTTACACAATCAAGCTGATAGATTTGATTTACAAGCAGTTATAAAGCATAGAATTGCATACTTTGAGACACTTTACAATGATATAGAGTATACACAACAAGTTGATAGTACTTTTGTTATTACCAACAAAGATGCATTTGTGCGTATCATAGACAATCTCTTAAGCAATGCTGGAAAGTACAATAAAACCAATGGTAAAGTAAAAGTATTTATGCATTTCAATAAACTCATTATTGAAGATACTGGTGTAGGTATCAAAAATCCATCAAAAATTTTTACAAGATATTATAAAGAACAAGATAGAGGTATAGGTATAGGTCTTCATATAGTTAAAAAACTGTGTGACGAGTTACACATATCTATCAAAGTACAAAGTAGGGAGGGAGAAGGTACTCAAATGATACTTGACTTATCCTCTATCTTGTGATTTGTGTTGCTTCATCAACTCCATAGCTCTTTTTTTATATCTAGGGTTGTTTGTTTTTTTGTATTGTTCTATCAACTCTTCGATGGAACCATTTTGCAAGAGTTCTTCTTCTTGCAATTGAGATTCTCTATATGATAGTCGTGAAAATTGGGTAAAATTAAGTGTTTCTTGTGCTTCCTTTGTTTGTAAAAACTTATGAAGTTTCTGATATGAGTTGCATCCTATATATTTATTAAAAAGTTTATTACTAGTTGTTGTAGTGATATTATTTGTAGTTTTTGATGTAGCTACTTTTTGTGTTGTTTTTATATTAGTTTTGTTATTATTGGTCTTTTGGGTATGAGTTTGTACATTAGTATCTTTTGATAGTTTTCTTTTCAATATACCTAGTTTATATCCTATCTGTTTTATTTGTTGTTTTTGTTTAGTTGTTTTTGCTTTTTTTAGGTATCTATTAAAATATGAATTTATAAGATATCTAGGTGGTTTGTGATGTATATTGGCTACTTTAGAAGCATTATATGTTCTTATGGCATTTTTGTATTTATATAATAATTTTTGATAATTTATAGCCCTTAGATAAAATGTTTTATGTCCTTTTAGTATGCGTCTTGAGATTGATGCTTGATATCCTACGGAGTTAGGATTGACTCTTTTATATCCAGATTTTTTAAGTAGATAGTTGACATATCTGTACCGTTTTTTAGGTGAAGCATCTACTTGTAGTATCTTTTTTGGTGTGTGGGTTATACTATATGCTATATATTCGCCTTGTGGGTGTAGGAGTATAGCCAAATCTTGATTTCGCTTGTTGTAGTAGAAAAGGAATTTATCTCTTCTAGTGATATATTGCAAGTCATCTCTTGCAAAGTATGCACGATACTCTTGAGTATATCTGGTAGTTCTTACCTTTTGGACTTTGTTTATCTTACTAAGTGCCAAAATAGAGTCAAAAGAACATCCACTTAACATAAGTATAGATATAAAAATGAAAAACTTTTTTATCATAAAAGGTATATATCCTTAATATTGTATTTTACTATTCTACCATTGTACTATAAAAAGATATAAAAAATATTATATATCTTAATAACTAGGTTATATTTTTGTTATAGTTTGCTATATATGCTTTGATACCATCAGATATCACTTCAGCTTTGGCACCAAGTACTATCTGTATAGATGTATCACTAGGACGGATAACGCCTTTTGCACCTAGCTTCATAAACTCTTCATCTTTTAACTCTTTGTTGGTTTTTACTTCCATCCTGAGTCTTGTGATACAAGCTGTTGTATCTTTGATGTTTGATACTCCACCTAAAGCTTTGATAAATGCTTCTATCTCATTGTTTGTTTCTGCTTGTGTTGTGTCATCTTGCAACTCTGTTTGTATGATAGAAAGGTTAAGTTTTTTGATAACAAAATATGTAATAGCAAAATATACTACCCCAAAAACCAATCCCAAAGGTATAATCATCCAAGCATTTGTGGATAACTTATAGTTGATAACATAGTCTATAAAACCAGCAGAGAAACCAAATCCAGCATGGATGTTAAATGCTTGTGCTACAGCTAGAGCCAAACCAGTTAGAAGAGCATGTATAAGATAAAGCAAAGGTGCTACAAACATAAACATAAACTCCAAAGGTTCAGTTACCCCTGTGAGAAATGATGTAAAAGCAACTCCAAATAGTAAAGCACCAGCTTTTTTACGATACTCTTTTGGTGTCGCTAGATATATAGCTAGTGCCATAGCAGGTAAGCCAAACATCATAGTGATATAAAATCCTGCCATATATACCCCAGCACTTTTATCACCAGCAAAAAATCTATGCAAATCACCATTGGCAACAACATCAACACCATCTTTGATATAGTGATAATCACCCAATTGGAACCAAAATACAGAGTTGAGTATATGGTGTAGCCCCAAAGGTATCAAAAGACGGTTTAGTGTACCATATAGAAATGTACCTACCTCCCCAAGATTTGTAATGAAGTTTGAAAAACTATCTATACCATCTTGAACATAGTGCCAAAAATACCCCAAAACTACACCAGCAAAGATAGAAGCAAAAGCCACAACTATAGCTACAAACCGTTTGCCAGAGAAAAATCCCAGATATTCAGGAAGTTTGATAGTGTGAAATCGATTGTATAAACTACCAGCGATAATCCCAGCGATAATCCCTACAAATATACCAAGGTTTAAATCTTTATCCATCGCTAGATAGACAGCTTTGATGACTATCACACTCAAAGCACCACTTAGTGCAGCTACACCATCATTGTTCTTTGCTAATCCATATGCTATACCTACACCAAAAAGCATATCAAGATTGGCAAATATAGCATCACCAGCACTTTTAGCTATAAGAGCTATCTGTCCATCAAATATATCACCAAATCCTAGTCTAAGAAGTAATGCAGCTACTGGCAGTACTGCAATAGGTGTCATTAGGGCTTTCCCTATCTTTTGAAGCATATTAAACATCTCTTATCTCCTCTTTGATAGTTGGTATCATAGCAGGTGAGATACTTAAACTCTCAAGTCCCATATCTAAAAGAGATGATAAAACTTTTGTGTTAGATGCCAACTCTCCACACATGCTGATAGGTTTTGTACTATTTTTTAAGATATAAGATATAAGATTTAAAAACTCTTGAGATGATTCATCATATTTGAGTGTGTGATGATCTCTTTGTATGGCAAAACTATATTGTGCTAAGTCATTGCTACCTATAGAGTAAAAGTCAACTACTTTGTTAAACTTATCTAGGTTGAAAATAACTAAAGGAGTCTCTATCATCATACCAAACTTTATATGTGATATATCTATATGGTGTTTTTGGGCTATATTTAGTGCAAACTCTTTGGCATTGTTGAACTCTTGGAGTGTAGATACCATTGGAAACATTATCTTGATAGGTTTACCATCAGATGCTTTGTATATCGCTAAAAGTTGTGTAGCTATGATATCAGGTACTATCTTTAAAAGTCTGATACCTCTGATGCCTAAAAATGGATTTTGTTCTTGTGGGATATCAATATATGGCAACTCTTTATCTCCACCTACATCAAGGGTTCTAACTGTAATGTTGTCAAATAGTTTAAATATTTGAGTATATGTGTCAATCTGTTCTTGAAGAGATGGTTGTTTCTTTGTAAACATAAACTCACTTCTAAGTAAACCTATTCCATCAGCACCATTTTTTTGAGCTTCTATAGCTGAAGGTAGGTCTGATATGTTGGCTAAGACATGGATGGTTTTTCCCTTACTAGTAATGGCTTTTTGGTTTTTATGCTCTTGGGATGCTTTTTCTTTTTGGACTTGTTCTTTGATATATTGGTTTGCTTTTGATATATCTTCTTTTGAGGGATTTAGTATGATTGTATCATGTATTGTATCTAAGATTAGGGTTGTGTTGTCCTCAAACTCATAGTCACATATAGCTGAAGTGATACCATAGTTTCTAAGTAGTATGGCACTATGAGATGCTAGTGAGGAGTATTTTAGTATGACTCCTTTGATATGTTTGTTTTGTGCTATCTCTTTGATTTGGCTTGGTAGTAAATCATCACATACAAGTATGGTATCTTGACTTGGCAATAGAAGTTGACGGTTGATACCCATATGAGATAGTATATGGTTTAGTATATCTTCATAGTCTATGGCTTTAGCTTTCATGCTAGGTGGTAGATTTAGTATCTGTTTGTTTATGTACTCTTGAAGTTTTTCTATAGTATTGACAGATTTGTCTATAGATAGTAACAACTCTTTTTGTGCTTCAAATATACTGTTGTCTTCTTTTGATAACTCTTCTATACTTTTTGATATGGCATCTTTGAGTGTGATAGTTGTCATGTATTGTGAGAAGTCTATTTGTAAATTGTAAACATTAGATATAACAACACCTTGATAGATAGATGTGATATCTAATCCTTTGCTTGAATATATATTTGGTTCTGGTTGTTGTGTTGTCTTTGTTGGAGTTGATATATCCTTTGCATCTTCTTGGAGTATAGCTTCAAAATGCTTAACAAGTTTGTCTAAACTATCTTTGGCTTCAAATCCTTGAGTGATAAGTTCAAACTCATCGTTATATTTTAGTGATAGTTGCAAGATAGAGTTGATATTTTTTGCATTTTGTATATTTTCTCCACTTTTGATAAAAACATCACATTTGAGTGTTTTTGCAAATGAGACAAACTTAGCCACAGGTCTTAAGTGTAGTCCATTGGGACTTTGGACACTTAGAGTATGTTGATATGGTTTGTAAAATAGTTTTTTTAATATATTCATAAATCCACTTTTTTTTGATAGTATATCAAAAATAATCTCATAGAATAAAACTTATTTAATAAAAATTATATATAATATAGAAAATAAATATTATTATAATATAAAAAGAGGTGCACTAATGGATTTGAGAAATATAGGTAAAATCAATGTACTTATTGTTGAAGATGATAGTTTTAACATTCATCTAATAAGTGCACTATTAAACAAAATAGCAGATGTAGAGATAACTGCTACAGATGATGGTAAAGAGGCTATTGGTATATTGGAATCAGGAGAGAAAGCTATAGATGTAGTACTACTTGATTTACATATGCCAAAGATGGATGGTAGGGATGTTTTGACAGCGATAAGACAGCAAAGTAAATACAACAATATCCCAATCATTATCATATCAGTAGATGGTTTGGATGAAGATGAACTGCTGAAACTTGGTGCAGATGACTTTGTTCTTAAACCTTTTGATATCGATAAATTTGCGGCTACTTTAGCTAAACACCTTTCGTAATACTAAGATAAAGTCTGTAATCCAAAGAGATAATACAGACTTTATCAAAATCTGATATACTTCTTTTCTCAATTTTTTTTAGGAATACTACTATCATGAAATACCTTATAGATTTTATAGAAGCAAAAGATGTTTCTAAAACAAGCATATACCAACACTTAAAGTGTACAAAAGATGAAGCTCGTATCATACAGTATGTATGTCGTAAATATATCAATGGTATAGAAGAGGTATCCGTACTTGAGATACTTCAAGATAATTTTAACTCCAAAGATTATGAGTATCTTCATAATTTAACTTTGATAAAAAACTTACTTGATTTGGGTTGGATTATACAGATGAGTTTTGGTCAGATAAAAACACATGAGACTATCACTTTGGAGTTACTAAATACATCTGTAACACCAACTATAGCACTCTTAAGACTTCTTCAAGAAGGTTCACTTGAGATATATCTACCAGATATCAAGCCTTATACTGATCATCTTGAGTATCTTCAAGACCAGTTTGATATGGTAGAGTTGCTTCATAAGATATCTATCACAAAACACTCAGCTACTGATACATCTTTGAGTATAGGACGACTGAAAAATAAACTATCTTTACTGACAAAAAGGATAGAAGAGAGATTGGCTATCACAAAAACACCTATAGTTGTAGAAGAGTTTTTCAAAGAGAAAAATCTTGAAAAAAAAGAACAGCATATATTTTTGGCACTACTCAAAGAAGAGTATAGTGGAGGTGATGGACAATTTCGTGATATGAATACCTTGATAGAACTTATCAGTTTTGATGAGTATGACAAGATAAAAAATAGAGCATTATTAGAAGAGGGTGCTAAGCTTATCACAGAAGGTATTATAGATTATGAAGAGATACTCAATATGTTTGGAGGGATTAGTAGAGCTTTTTATCTCAAAGATGATATCCTGCAACAAATCATCCACCCAACAAAAAAGAAAAAAGTAACAAAGCTAAAACTTGATGCTTTGGTAAAAGAGCAAGATATATTTGAATACCTAAATCCAACTACAACATTGGATGATGTAGTGTTAAATCCCTCAACACGCAAAAGTTTGGAAGTTATCGTAAAACAGTTGGATAAAGATGTGATAAAAAAACTTAAAGAGTGGGGTATAAAAGATAAGAAAAAAGGTATAGATGCTAGGATTATCTTTTATGGAGCACCAGGAACGGGTAAGACTATGACAGCTATGAGTTTGGCAAAAACTCTCAAAAGACCGATACTCTCTTTTGACTGTTCTAAGATACTATCTATGTATGTAGGTGAGAGTGAAAAAAATGTCAGACGAATATTTGATGAGTTTAAAGAGCTTAGCCGTAAAGCCAAAGTAGAGCCTATACTATTACTCAATGAAGCTGACCAGTTTTTAAGTAGTAGAACACAAGGTACAGGAAGTAGTGCAGATAAAATGCACAATCAGATGCAAAATATCTTTTTAGAGCAGATAGAGAGATTTGAAGGTATCTTGATAGCTACTACAAACCTGCTAGAAAATATAGACAAAGCATTTTCAAGAAGGTTTAACTACAAGCTAGAGTTTAAAAGACCAAACAAAGAGCAAAGAGTAAGACTATGGCAGTTAATGTTACCTGAAAAAGCAGATTATAGTGAAGATTTTGATATAGATAAACTATCAAACTTTGATTTAAGTGGTGGACAGATAAATCTCATCATCAAAAACACAGCCTACAAAGTAGCCCTAAGAGATGAGAGTGTATTTAGTACACAAGATTTTTTAGAAGAGATACAAAAAGAGTTAGGAAGTACATTTGATAGTGAAAAAAGTATGGGATTTAAGGTGTAGATTTGCAAAGCAAATCTAGCTTAGAGCTGTAGGTCGGGGTGTCCCCACCCCGACATTTGTATTTGGATGGGATAAGATGGTTTTTATATATCTTTTTAAACTTATCTTTATTGGGAGAGGGTAAAATAATATTTTTAAGTTTTATGATACAAGGGAGGGTAAAATGTATAGGAGTTCATATTATGCAGAGTCATCACATATGAGTGGTAATGAGATTGTTTTTGTTGTTATTCTGATTGGAGGATTTATTATTTGGGTATATTCTTTGATTGATATTTTAAGACATGAATTTACAAATTCCAATAAACTTGTTTGGCTAATTGTAATATTTGTATTAAATGTTTTCGGTTCAACTTTATATCTTTTTATAGGAAAAAAACAAAGAGTAGGTATACCACAGAAACCTAAAAAAGAGAAAGAGTCTGAAAAATATTCTAGCGAAAATGATTATTGGACACAAAAAATAAAAGATACAGCACAGGGTGATAAAGAGATATGATATTATATTCTGAATTCGCATTTGCTAGGTATTTTACATTTTATGATAAAGAGAAGATATATTTTTAGCTTTGTCTTGTTCGGGGCTAAAGCCGCCGATTCCATTTTGTTTGATATAATCACCCCAAATCACAATAAAGGAAAAAAATGTCAAAAACCATATACTGTATAGCACAATTTACTCCAAAAGAGGGGAAGTTTGATGAGTTGTTTGCAAGACTAAAAG
>Ga0256843_1001905_pt1 | contig 15822 bp, 35 predicted proteins | sample AlvinellametaG_FD_191572 | JGI IMG/M metagenome (GOLD analysis project Ga0256843, IMG submission 191572) | Pompeii worm associated microbial communities from hydrothermal vent at the East Pacific Rise, Pacific Ocean - Alvinella | ecosystem: Host-associated > Annelida > Integument > Unclassified ... | reverse complement strand
CTCCATTCCTTTTAAATTTACAACTTCTATTAAAGTCGTTCTTAGTGGTCTTAGTGCTAACTCTTGGGGAGATGGAAGTAAGAAAAATTCTCAAATGCACTTATTTTTTTTAGAGGACTATTCAAACGGAAGATTATCAAGAAAAAGAGGAGAGTACCTTTGCTCTCAACCAAAAAACAGATTTGCTCTTGAAGACATTGCTCTTGATATGGCAAAAGAGAGTAGCAAAGAAGTTGTTAGTTGCCCTCAATGTTTAAAAATGATGGATAAATTTAAAAAGGGAAATTGTGATGCTTACTATGCAGATTTTCGATAGAAACCCATCTGAATCAATGAGAAAAGAGCTTGCAATGTTTCGCTCTATCGATTGGATAAAACTAGGTACTTATTTTGATAGAGAGATAAACCTTGATTTAACAGGATGGGAGTTTATGTCAAATGCTATTGATAAGAACGACATAAGTGGTGTTATTCGCTATATTCAGATGAGGTTCAATACAGAACACCATTACAACTCTTTATTTGATAGAGTCGTTGAAAACGAACATCGAGAAATCATTGATGTCCTTTCTGGTGCTGTTTGGTTTTCAAAAGAGTTTGATGCACAAGAGGATAAAATCAAATCGCTTAAAAAAGAGTGGGAAAGAGACCATCTTCTAACTTGTTTAGCCGAAGAGTGCGGAGAAGTGATGGAAGCCATGTTCTTGGAACCAGATAATAAAGAAAAAATCGAATATGAGTTAAATGATATTATCGGTGTCACTCATCTCCTGCACGATGAAGATATTGTTTGTGCTAATCTTGATAAACCAAGAGTGTCGGTATCTGGTGTAAGCAATAAAGATATTTATACTTGTGTAAAAGATATTCAACATTTCACTCATAAATCTATTCGTTTTGGGCTTCTCAACTCTAAGCCAAATTCAAACAGACGAAATCTTGATGAGCTTACAACCCTACTCCAAAAGTTAGTGCTTCTTATTTACAGTAGTAAAGAATATAATCTATATGAAAATTTTGATGCTAAAAAAGAGAAAGTATTGAAGTTTATGAAATCTACTAGTGTAGGAAAAAAGGTGTAACTATGAATAATAAAGTAATCGCTATTGACTATGATGACACAATAAGTCTCGATGTTGATGCTTGGAGGCAGATCATTTCTCTTTTTACTTCTCTTGGCTTTATCGTCTATGTTGTAACCTACAGACAATCAACTCAATTTGATGATATGGTTATGGATATAGAGGGAGTTAGAGATTATCTTTTTACAAACAATACATCAAAGAAAAAATACTGCTCTGAAATCGTTGGGATAGAAGTTGATATTTGGATTGACGATTGTCCTGCAAGTATAATATTTGATTACAAAGAACTACTACAATATATTTAAAAAACTAATATTTTTTTAATAGTTATTTGACTTCTTTTGTCTATTGTAGTATAATATATTTATCTAAAAGGAAAAGGAAGACAATGTTAGAAAATGCAAAGAGTTTTATTGAAGACCTCATCGCTGATGAGGTTATTGGTGTAAATATTAATGAGGCAAAAGAGTGCTTAAAAGCTATTAATGATGTTGAGGAAAAAATTAAATATCCATCAAAAGAAAAAGTAGAACTTGCGGAGAGATGGTTCATTAACAATGGAATTGATACTTTTGTAAACGAACAAAATTATCTTAGATTGAGATTACAAGATGAATTTTATATAGCTCCCACAAAAGAAGAGATTGAACATAAAGCAGAACTTCAAAAATATAAAGACAGAGAAGTGTTTTGTGCAAATTGTGGCAGAGAAGTAGTGCCAGATGAAGCAGAGAATTGTCCTGATTGTGGCACTTGGCTTGGCGAGGAAGTTGAAGAAAAAGAGAGGGGGTAAAATATAGTTATGGGTATAGTTACAATGGCTTTATGTTTTGTTGGCATAGGTGCTGTTATCTTAATAGCAGAAAATGAGATTTCAAAGTCTAAGAGAAAGTGGGGAGAGAATTTTTAATCTCTCTTCTTAAAAGGTGTAAATATGAAAATCCATAAACAATCACTTGATGTCTTTGAGGGCGAGGAATACCAACTTACAAGAGATGGCGAAACCTCAACAGAACATTACTCTTATGTTTTTTTTCACGAGCAAGAACATACTTATAGACATTTCAAAACTTTTGATACATATAAAGAAGCCTATGCCTTTATGCTGAAAATGTTTCTTAGTTCAGATCCTCACGGAATGATTAATATAAATGAAAAACATTGGATTTTTGTAGAAAATGAGCTTCAAACAAACACCTCTTTTGATGTGTAAGAAGCCTTTTTCATAATAAATTTTCTCGTTAAAATGTCATATTTTTTATATTTAAGGCATTATGAAACAAGAAGCCCAATTCTCTTTAGGGGTTGGGTGGTTCACCAAACAACTTTTTATTCCGTTTGTCCTTCTTTTTATTGACATTCCTTTTTCTTTTATGTATAATTATTTCATCTAAAAGGAAAAGGATGGATGTGTCTATTTATGTTGAAGACTTTATTTATGAGATAATTGGAGCGGATAGTTTTTTTGAGGAATCTACAATCGGTTCAGAGGTGGGTTTAACATCGGATACTATTTTAAGCTGCACCCTGCTTCTTACAAGTAAAGAACAAGAAAAGGTTTACATAGACCTTAAAACACAAAAATTTGCTTTTAACTCAACCAATTTACAATATGGGGATTCTCTTTATGAATTTGGTGAGTTAATTATATCACTACTAAACAGATATAAAAGTTATGATTTATTTTTAGCGGAGTTAGACACTCTTATTAAATTAGGTCATTTTGATGGTTGTGAATTTGAGAAAACTGGTACAGACTACGAGGAGCTTTCCGATGTATTTGGAGTCATTCTTGAAGACGAAGCAAATTGAAAAAAGGTAGAGAGATTATGGCAATTTTTAACAGCAAAACCATTACATTAAAAATCAATAGTCTTTCAGAATCTTGGGTAGAATCTGATGAAAACCACAGATATAAATATTCTGAAAGAAAAACTAAATTAAGAGCTGATGCTTTAGAAAGCATTTTGCTTAGTCCAAATCCAATTTCAAAAGAGTATCATTTTTCTGACAATGATTTTAAAAAAATTGCAGAAGCAAGAGATAAAGTTCTGTCTATTGTTAATGAAGTAGAAGAACTTTTACAGAGTAAAAAACAATAATGTCTTTTTACAAGACACTTTATAAAAAAGGAAAATAAAATGTCTAGAGAAGAGCATAAGCAATTCATAAAACAACAAAAAACAAAAGCATCTGCGGATAGAAGATGCGAGAACGAGAGAAAGAAGATGCTTAGAGAGTATTTTATCTTAGAAAACGAATGTGATGCAGAAACAATGAGAACAGCAATCATTAATTCAAACGAGATGTTTTCAATTGATGAGGTTACTATTGCAGTTAAAGGCAACTTTCTCTACTCTGTTCTACATGACAAAAACACATACATGGAATATGAAGATGAATCATCTGCAAGAGAAGCATTTAAATTTTTAAAAGAAAAACTACAATATGATTTGTAAAAAAATAATATTAGAGAGGTTAAATCAATGTTAGAAATTATCTACATCCCTATTCTTGAAGGGCTATTTATGGCTATTGTGTTTTATTCTATTTTCTTGGAATTCTTTTCATTTCTGGCCATTAGCTCTATAATTGGAAGTGTTGCAGCATTTTATATTGGATACCAGATTGATCTAAATCTTAACTTTAGTGTTGGTAAATATGGGTTTAGTGTTATTCTCCCATTTTTTGGTTCACTAATATCTATTTTCCTGTCAATATTTCTATTTAAAATAAAAAAAATTCATTACAAAATTACAAAGGAGGCATAATATGTCTAATAAAATTCTAAAAAAAAGAGATATTCAAGCAGATAAACTTAAACTTTTTGATGAGGTTGTCGAAAAATATAATTATATTATTGTTGGTTTTGGAGATGGCAAGGGCTATAAGCAGATTGCCGAAGAGCATGGAATTAAAGTTCCAACTATGCAAAAGAGAGTAAATAAATTATTCGCGTTAATGGAGGAGATTGAGCCTAATATTAAAAAATTATATTTAAAATTTGATACATTTTTAGATTTATCTAAAGAGGTAGAACCGGAGTGGAGTAAAACTGTTGCAAAAATGGTTGCAAAAAATGTTAAAAACTCTTTTGTTTCTCCAATTAAAAAAGATTGTGTTGCTGATAAAGCATTAAAGCATGAAGTTTTAAGAATCAAAGCTGATGAAAATCATAGCAAGCCATATAACTCTATTCAGGCTCCTTTCTTGAAAAAAATAAGTAAAGAGCTTCCTATCACAATTGAAGTACTTGCTTCTCAGTTGAAATTAAATTCAAAGAGATTAGAAGAGTTCCTTGAAACTCTTTTTTCTGAGAGAGTTTGCATTATTGATAAATGGATCCTTTCAACAAGAAAGAGTTTATTTAAATCTATAGCTCTCTATGGTAAAAATCTTGAAAAAATAGGGTTTTCAGGTACTCTGGAAGACCTGTATATGAAATTTAATAAAAAATGCAGGAAAATGTTTTTAAGCTTTGATATCAAAAACTATTCTGATTTTGTTAAATATGTTAAAAGTAAAATTGATATTTTCCCTTTCGTTGGGATTAGAGAAGATACTCGTGAACATGAGCTTCAAAAATATATGAAAGAGAACAACATCAAAGAGTATACTCACTACCTACGAAAAAAATAATTACAATAGCATCTTATTTTAAGATGTTATTTCCCTCCCCTCTTTTTTTCTTTAAATATTGACATTATATAGCATATATAGTATAATTAATACATCTAAAAGGAAAAGGAAAAGTTATGATTCTTATTGAAATAAAAGTTGTGTCTACTTTCATTCCTGTTCTTGTTGACGAATCAAAAAGTATTTCTAAACAAGTGCAAAAACAAGGATTTTCTCTTTGGAGAAGTTGCAGTCTGGAAGTTGAAAAACTTTTAAAGGTTCGAGAGACAGCTATAAAAATAGTTGATTTATAGAAGAAAGGGTTATTTCGATGTTAGAAAATAAGATAAGTAGCGGAAATTATATTGTCTCATTTGATGAGGCATCACTGCTGTATAAAATAGAAAAAAAAGATATTCAATCTTTGTTCTTAATTCTTGGAATCGAGGAAGCGATAGATGTCTTAAAAAAAATAGAACATTTTTCAAAAGAAGAGTTTTTAAATTTTGTTAAAATGTTCTATTGTAAAAAAAATTGTTAAAATAAAAAAGGAGATTGTTTATGAGTGTAATTAATACTTTAGAGGATTTAAGGGTGTTTACCCAAAATAGACCTCAGCTAAAAAAGAAAATAGATGAGGCGTTAGAAGCATTTGGAATTGAAAATTATTCAAAAGTTGATCCAGTAATAAAAGAATTAAAGTTTAGTGGTGGTAATGCTCATTATGATGACGATGGGAAAAATACAAGTCACTTTGATATAGACCTACAAATAATAGAAATTGAAGCTACTCTACAAGATGATTCATCTGTATATGCAAAAATTACTCAAAAGAAGAGAAATTTCAAGATTCAAACACGAGTTATTTTTCAGTCTGGTGGTGCTTTTGGAAGAAGAGGAAAAAAACATTTTTTAAAAATTATGGATGATGCTAGAAAAATAATCAATAGTGGTATTAATCCTTATCAACAAGAATTAGAAGCAAGAATGGCCTCTTTTGAACACACAAAAAAGTCTTATGATGAAGTGAAAGCAGAATATATTATTATCTCTAAAAACAAAGAAAATCTTCCTCTAGCTTATAAATATATTTCAAAAGAGTTGTCTTTAGCTGATGACAGAATGCAGGAAGCCAAACGCTTTTTGGAATTAACTGAAAAAAAGTATCAAAGCTTTTCGTAGTTTAAAAAAAGGAAAAATATGATGAAACAGCTTCTTTGATGTCAGATAGAGACGGCAAAGGGAGAAGAGTTTCAAAAGAGAAGTTTTTAAAGAATTGGATTAAAATAAAATAAGGAATTTTCCATGAAAAAAGATGATATTGATACTCTTATAGAGCAAACACGAAACAGCTCTTTTAACAAAACAAACTATGCTGTTACAGTAAGACTTAGGGGCTTTTTTGACTCGATGTTATTACATACTCATTATGACTTGATAAAAGAAGACCAAGAGCAAGTAAATTGTTTTGATGTTAAAGATGGCAAGCCTATCATAACTTATGACGAATGGCTACAAGATATTACACCAGAGTTCCAAAGAGATAATAACAAATGGACTCCATCAATGAAGCAAAAATTCATTGAAAATCTTTTAAGTGGAGCAAAAACAGAACTTCTCTTTTTTAATCTCAATGAAAATGAAGATTCAAAGATTTTGGACGGACTTCAAAGAACTACTGCTATCGTTGATTTTTTCAATGACAAGGTAAAACCATTCGGGTATAGTTTTAACGAGCTTAAAGAGAAGCTAAATCACTTTAGAACAGATATAACGATACGAATCTATACTTTTAACAATATCGCTGAGGTTGGTAAGTTTTACATCGATATGAATGAGAATATTACTCATAGCCAAGAAGATATATTAAAAGCCAAAAATTACTTTTTAAATAATCTTGATATTTTCCTATAATAGCTTGACATTTTATGGCTTTATCTGCTATAATATTGTTATCTAAATAGGAAAAGGCAAATATCATGAAAAATTCAGATTTAATAAAAGGTCTTCAAAAATTCGCTCCTGAGCAAGAGATTGATTTCATTGTTGCTGATGATTGCGACAATTACGATGCAGAGCTTGTAGTAAATGAGTACAACGGAAGTGTAGAGCTTGTGTTCCAACTTCCTGCTGATTATGAAATACTAACAGACAAAAATATCATTTACAGAAACATTTGTTTAGAGTGGTTAGATGATTATCAAGATGTAAAAAAAGATTTTTTAATGATTGACGAAAATGTATCTAATGAAACAATCCAAGAAGTAGTTAACGAGGCTTTAGAATCAGACGGGAATCAAGGGGATGAGTTCAGATTTCGCCTTAGAGATAGAGGTATTGCTTTTAAAGAGTTTGAGTACGATACTTTTGATTTTAACTAGGGGTTAGAGATGAGTATTTTAGATATTAAAGGCATAGAGTGTGTCTATGCTGATTTTGATTTAGACTCTGTTTATGAAGAGCCTACAGAGATGATTGAAACATTGAAAATTGATACTTCAAAAACAAAAGTTCTAGGAAACAAGCTCTTTTTAACTTCCATTTGTGGTAAAGAATTTGAATTTGTAAAAAAAGAGTGTGAAGAGAGATGGAACAGAGCAAGAGGACACCTCATCAATTATGGTTCTGATGATGAAGTACCTGCTCGTTGCAATATCTCTTTATTTTAAAATTTACAAGGAATATGAAAATGGGTTTAAGAAACTGTAAATATTGGATTATTATAGCTTGTCTTGTTTCTCTAGGGATACTTGTTGTCGGTATGAGTTGGAGTCAAATGTACGGATATAAAAAAGGTTTTCATGATGGTAAAATTTTTGGAATCGCTGAAAAACAAAACACCAAAGAAAAACTGTTGAATTAATCTGATAAGTTGTTAATTCTACTTGGAAATCTTGACTTTTCTATGCTTATTGTGCTATAATATTGTAATCTAAATATGTTTAGAGTTCTTTAAAGTGCATTGTGAGTATTGCTTTTAGTTGAGATACACTAAAGGCGACACTGTAGCAACTAGACGAGCACCCCTGCGATGAGAGTTCAATTAGAGAATCGTAACCTATGTGTGTAGGTTCGCCACTTCGGGATGGCTATCGAAAGAAACGATGGGATAGGGCTATGTTAGAATAGGTATAGCGAAACGAGCCACGTGGTCACATTAGTAGCAGACAGCTTAAGTTGTTGATGGTTGATGATTATGTCATCATTTAGAAATCGTATGTTGCCTATGACCGTGCTAGATAACAAGCAGTGGGATTCACAATACATACTAAAGAACTATATTTTAAAAACGCCCATTCAACAATCAAGTGCGACAATATTATTCAGATAGTAGTTTTTAGAGTCATCAATCCATTCAGCAATTTTACCAAAAAACACTTCATACGGAGTTTTATATCCAAGTACTTTTCTAGGTCTGTGATTTAGTTTATTTTGTATCTCTATTATTTGTTTATTTGAGATATTTATAAATTTAGTTTTTTTAGGGATATACTCACGGATAAGTCCATTAGTATGTTCATTTAATCCTCTTTGCCAAGATTTATATGGTTCAGCAAAGTAAAACTGACATTGTAGTTTTCTCTCTATCTCTTGGAAGTATGCAAACTCTTTTCCATTATCACTTGTAATAGTTTTTACTACAGCTTGTAGAGGTTTAAGAAGTTTTAATATTGCACGGCTTACATCAAATGCTTCTTTAGAATTGACTAGTTGCATAAGTGTAAACTTTGAGTGTCTATCTACAAGCGTTACGATTGCGTGTTTATGATCTTTACCTATGATAGTATCTGCTTCAAAGTCACCTATTCGCTCTTTAGTATTTGCAGCTATATCTCGAAGATGAATAGATTTAGCTCTTGGTATTTTCCCTCTATATTCATAGATACCTTTTCTACACAACTTTTACTCAATCCTTCTTTTATTAAAGCTTCTATTTGGTATCTTTGTATCATGGTTATTTGGTTGTAGTTTATTTAGAGTCCTTTATCTTTGGTCGGATATTTAGACTCTTATTTTACTACATCCTCTTAACCACCCTGTCGCACTTTAAATTTGAATTGGCGAAATACTTCAATACTCTTGCTATTTTTTCTTATATATAGTATAATATATTTATCTAAAAGGAAAAGGAAATAAAATGTCACCAACACAGAAACATTCGCTATGGAAGAGAGTTTGCAACTCTATTGAGAAAGAAATACCTATCATTGAGAAATTTAATATGTATGGTTTTATAAATGGAGAGCCTACTGATATCTATGAGACGCTAAAAACTGAAAATTATAAAGGCATGGTCAAAATGATCGATTTTACAATGTTTGGGTTGAGATATCCTTTTGACAACACAAGAGCTGATAATATTTTAAAGTATTTACAGATGATAAAAGAGAGTGATAATTATAAAAACTATTTAAAAGATTATGTTGTTTCTGAACCTCATTTTAAAGCGTTACAGGAAGTCGCTTTGAAATATAATATAGTTTTACAAAATGATTCTGAAAAATATAAAAAAAGCATTGAGCTTAAGTACAATGACAGAACAACGTCAATCAGAAGTACAACTCTTGAAGAAGATATTAAAAAGATAATTAGCATTGGAGAAAAGTTATGATAGTTTCTGTTAAACATGGAATGGAAGTAGTAGCAAAAATGAAATTTGTAAGTGGGGATATAGATTTAATTCTGAATGAAGCATATAGACTTACAAACTCTATTGATGCTGCATGGTATACAAATGAAAATATTGATATACCTGATAAATGTAGAGCTGGATGTCGTTCTACGACAATAGGTGATATTATTACAATCGATGACAAAGAGTATATTGTTGAGTCTATGGGCTTTAAAGAGAGAAATACTCTAGCTAAAATTTCCATAGAAAAAGTTCTATATGTAGTGGAAAAATATGGGGAAAATGATTATTCCCTATGGGTAACGGAAACACCAGAAGATATCAATTCTGGGATATCAGTAAGAGGGACAAAGAAAGAAATTCAAAGTGAAGTTCTAGTAGACCTCTCCCCTCTTTTTATGCAGGTTGATAAAGAGAAAATGGAATTATAGCGGATATCGCTACAAAATCCCTTGACTTTTTCCTTTTATTTTTGTATAATTATTACATCTAAAAGGAAAAGGAAATATTATGAGAAAAGAATCAAGAGAGGCAATAATAAATTATCTAGTTGAAAATGACATTAAAGATATTAAGCAATCACTGGAAATAAATGATACAGCGTTTTTAAGTGATGTTTTATCAGGAAATGGGTTTGTTCAGTATAACAATCTTTCAGATGATGCACTAATTAATGAAATTGGGGAACAAGTAGGGATGAAAGCCGAAGATAGAGGGACTCTTGCAACTTTTGAAAATGGAGAAGAAGAATATACACTATCTCAATCTTCTATGGCGGGAGTAACTCCTATAACTATAAAATCTTTTATAGAAAACTACAATAAAGACATTGACTATATAGTCTATGATAAGTATTGTCAGCCGGTGAAATAGAGAATGAAATTTATTTTTTATGCGATATTGCTTTTTAGCAGTCTTGGCGGATCCGAAAATTTTTTAAATAAAAAATTCAGTGATGAACATTTGCATAAAACAATAAGGTTTAAAAATGCCGTGCATGAGGCGGGGCATATTTTGCTTTTTACTCCCATTCTTAAAGTTGATAGACCTTATACTAAAAAAATACTCAGAAGCATAAATGCTCATAGTAACAATATGAAAGAGTATAAAAAATATGATGTATTAGCTTGTGTTACTTCCTATGAAACAAATACAAAGTTATCTAGAGAAGAGATAATGTTAAGAATGAAAATGTTTTTAGCTGGAGAAATTGCATACAAATACAAAACTGGAATTCAACAAAAAGAGTATCTAAAAGTAAACTCTATTCCTCAGTCAGATATGTACAAGTGGTATCGATATGCAAAAGAAGATTTGAATTTGTCAATAGCTGAATGTAAAGCTCTTAAGAAGAAACAAGAAAAAGAGGTGGAATCATATATCGCGAACAATATGGACAAATTTAATGCACTGGTTGGATGTTTTTACAAACAAGGTTTTTTATCAAACAATCAAATACTTAATATTATATATAAACCTTGACATCCTTTTTTATTTATAGTATAATATTTTCATCTAAAAGGAAAAGGCTAAACAATGAAAAAAATTGACTTTAACGAAATGCAAAGAGCACTTAACAATAAGGAAGTTGTTTTAGTAGATGATGAAACACCGATAAAAAACTACTCTTATGCTACAATCAAAGATGAGGATAAGGGTACTGCTGCTATCTCTTTTTACAATCAAGAAGATGAAGAGATTTACAGCTCTTGTGGCAAAAGAGCAACTATTTCACCAATCAATGAATTTGAGATAGGTTTTTATAAAAGAGGTGCTCTATCTGTTGAATTTTTTAGCAAAATGACAATTTCAAATCGTAATATCATTCTACAGTTTAGAGTTACCACTGATGCAGGGGAAAGAATCGACAATAGTACCGTAGAGGAAACTCGATATATTCAAAACCAAATCGATACTATGTTTAATGGTAATCTTGATGATGTGTGTGAAGTCAACAATTTTATTGCCAGAACTTATTTTGAAATGATTGTGTAAAGAGAGGTTAATAATATGGCATTATCACAAAAAAAGAAAGACATTTTAAAATCATTAAGTCCTATTGTTGGGGATATTTTAAAAGTTGATGCAAATCAATTTGTAAAATATGAAACACTCTCGATGCCAATGAAAAGAGGTCAAGGAAAAAGAAGCGGTGGAATGATAAAAGGCGGTATGGGCTCATGGTATGGAAGTGAAAAAAGAATGGTGATTGACTACTCTTGCTTTATAAAAGATATGAGAAAGGAAGAAATATCAATATTAAGGGTTCAATACAGTGGCAGAATGCACTTGTATGTAATGGCACGAGCATACGGATTAGACCATTATAAAAGCTTTTGTTTTGCTATGTTTTTTTCATTAGGAATGTTTAAAAAAAAATAAATTACTTGCTTTTTTTATGTTATTATTGTATAATTATATTATCTAAAAGGAAAAGGATTGTTTTATGACTATTATTTCAACTTGTGGACATGGATACTTAAGAATAAGTATACCTCAACTAAAAAAAGCGATGAAGCAGGGTTACAAGCCCACTGGGTATTCTTTTGTGAATAAAAAATCAGCTTTGCTTGAAGAAGACTGTGATATGGGTGAGTTTTTAAAGTTTTATTTTGGAGATAACTACATAGAAAAAGCTAAAAAAATTCAGTGTGTAAGTCAACATGATATAAATAAAAATTTATATTCTGGAATGCCGGACAGTTTAGAAAGACTTGAATATCTTCTTTCTTTATATGAACCAAAAAAAGATTTTATTGGAAAAACAATAGTGTCTGTATATGGAGACAAGCATACGATCGTATCTTTTCAGAAAAATGGATACATATATAAAAAAGATGGAACTTATTGGTGTCTTCCATTCTCTTCAGTGAGTCACATTGAAGAAGTGGAGTTGTCTAGCATTGCAGCTTAGCTACAGTGCTAGACTTTTTAAGCACTTATTTTCAAGTGTTTAATTTTTTTCTAAAGACTCTTTCCCCTACTCGGTTAAGACATATTTGACTTTTTCCTTAAGATAATGTATAATATACTTATCTAAAAGGAAAAGGAAATCAATGTTACCTCAACTATACAATAAAGAAGATATTAGAGGCGCAAAAAAAGCACTTACTAAAATATCAAATAAACTTCAAAAAAAAGCATATAAATTTGGTGAGACAATGCGCCCGTTTACAGAAAAAGCGATGAGAGATTTTAGCTTCGGTGACAAAAGCCCTATAGCTAAATCAGTTTGGCATTTTCACTCTTATCATCCATTTGCTAAAAGCATTTTAGAAGATGAGCAATATATTGAGGTTGTAAAGGATAAATATCCTAATCTCGCTGAGGTGGCTTTAAAAGTACATAGTGAACTCAAGCCATTAGCATTAGAGGTAAAAGAGCTTGAAGAGCACATAGAGAGTGAAAAACAAAGACTTTCAGGAACTACAGCCCAACAATTTTTAAGAAGTGCTTCCAAAAGTAAAGACCTTACTGATAAAAACAAGCAAGCTATGATCGATTATGCAAATACTTTAAAAAATTGGAAAGCTGCTTTTATCGATAATGGTGAAATTATTGTAAATGGGAATAAAGTAGGAAAAGAGGCTTTTGTTGGTGTAATGATTGGCAAGGGAATTCGTGTCCATCCTATGCACATATACATAGGGACTCATACATCTAAAGAAAGTGGAATCAAAGAAGAAGTGATTTTCATAAAAAATTATACACAATGGAATCGCTCTGATTTAGTAATTCTCGATATTATGGATAACATTCCTGATGAGGTAATAGCTAGAAAATAGCTATTATACTTGACTTCAAATCTTATTTATTGTATAATTATCATATCTAAAAGGAAAAGGGAATAAGGCAATGATACTTATAGACGATATGGACAAAAGAGAAGTAACTGAGATCATAAACAACGCTCATTATAATCAGAGAGTTAGCCTGTGCAAAAGCACTGATTTTATTAAAAGAAATGTTGATGTAATTGAGATCATTGATATCAATGGATCAAGATGTGAACAGTTGGCTGATGTGTATTCTTTTTTAAGAAACTAGGAAACAATAAAATGAAAAAAGATATAAAAGTAAGAGCATTTAATATCAAATTGGGAGCTAAAACACATAAAAGAGGAAGCAGCAGAGATGGTAAAAATTGAAATAATGAGAACTAATGGTGGTAATAAATATATCGAAGTGATTACAATAAAGACAAAAGAAGATGCTCAAAAGATTGTTGATTTAATTAATGATACTTCTCTTGATGCTGTCGCAAAAATTTTAGAAAAGTAAAAATGCGACCATACTACACAGACAAAACAAAGCATGCAGAGAACTACAAAGGAAAAGACAAGCTCTTTAAAATTCACTGTATGCTTAATCAAAACCCTATTAATGCAAAAGATATTATAGTTAATAAAAAATGGCTTGTAATTAGTATGGGTGTATTTGAAGAACAGTGTCACGCGATAGAGATAATAAAAGGTGATATTGAACAAGGAGAAATTTATTTTGGAGAACATAAAACATTCAAAGAGAAAGAAGTTATAGAAATCGATTTTTATGGAAGAAAATAATTCAATTTTTAAACTTGACATTTTTTTAAATCTATTGTATAATTATCACATCTTATAGGAAAAGGGAAAGAGATGTATTATCTTATTAATGAAAGTGGAGATGTTATTCATAGCAATGAAAACAAAATGGATATACAAGTAATGTGCGGTGAGATGATTCACAGAATGAATGTAAAATGTACTGTAGTATCAGACAGAGAGCTCAAAAAAGATAACCTCATCAACAAATATCAATCAGAGTTTGGATTATCGTTTACACACAAACCTCAGCAAAATGATAATATCGAAAAACTTACCAAAGATGGAAAAATAGATTTTTTCACTTCAAATACTTTTATGGAAAGTACACTTTATGCAGAGGCAAAAGATTGTGGCTTCGTAACAACTCAAAAACAAAATCTTGATTATCATTGGCTACTTGTTAAAAATGAAGAGGACGGTACTCTTACAACACTTGAATATATCGAGGGTGATGTTTATTTAAAATTCATCTATGATGAGCAGGAGCAAACAAACTTCTTTGTAAATATTGATGAAGAGTAAAGTGATGAAAAAGGTACAGTTACAAAAGGCAAATGAAACGATATATCCTAAAGCAACACGAAAAGAGTGTATAAGAGCTTTAGAACATATATTAGAGCATGGGGAGTTATCTCATCCGAACAGTTTTGAAATGGATAAGATAAAAAGAGTGTGATTCTGCTTGTGTTTACTTGACTTTTCTTTCTCTGATTAGATATAATATATTTATCTAAAAGGAAAAGGATTAGCATGAAACTTGAAAATATACACTTTAAAGAGGTTAAGGCTTGGAATGAATACAAAGAAACATTCAAGAGTGCTATTATGGTTGATGGTAATCAAGCAGGCTATATCATAGGCACAGGCAATCCTATGTGTGACCTAGAGGTCGAAGTAAGTGATTTGCGGTATCTTATAGAGTTTCTCAAAAGAGTAGCTGATACAGCAGTAGATAAATATCTTCCCGATGTCACCATCAAAATAAGAGTTCAAAGACTTAAGAACGATATTATCCTTTTTGAAATTGATGGTGAAGAGATATGTCTTATAGACCATGCTCAAAAAGAAAAATCAATAGTCATAAAAGATGAGTGGCAGTTTGCAATTATTGTCAATGAAATTCATGGGGCTTTATCATGTTTATGATGAATACAAAAAAGAAAAAAGAAAAACCAACACCAGAGCAAAAAGCCAAAGCAATGGCAGAGCTTGTGGTAAAGAATTTGAATTTGTAAAAAAAGAGTGTGAAGAGATATGGAGTAGAGCAAGAGGACACCTTGTCAATTATAGTTCTGATGACGAAGTGCCTGTTCGTTGCAATATCTCTTTATTTTAAAATTTATAAGGAATATGAAAATGAGAGAAAAAGTAGTTAAAGCTTTTAAAGACTATTTGAGATTAAATGGTGTATATTCTAGGTTTCTTCGTTACACTGATGAACACATCCAAGACATTCAAATCCACCAACAACCTGAACAATGGTTATATTCAGTAGATTGGTTAGAAACAGAAGAAGGTTACGAATTTTGGCATAAACTAAACAAAGTTTGGGCAGAAGAAATTAGAATATTAAATGGCTATGCTCCGAGAGAATTTATATTCGACCATGAAGGGATAAAAAGACTTTTTTAGATGAATAAAAAAACACTTGTTTTAAGTGTTGATGGTGTTGTTAAAGATCAAAACAATCCAGCCAATCATTGACGAGATAGGAAATAGATACAAGTAGGTATAGTTATCTATTTACTTGACTTTTCTTTCTCTATTTTGGTATAATATATTTATCTAAAAGGAAAAGGAATAATTATGAGAAAAGAGGAATTACTTGAAGAAAATGAAGAACTTGCATTTGAAAACAAGATGATGGCGGAGGCACTAAGTCTGCTTGGAGTGAAACAAG
>Ga0256843_1001904_pt1 | contig 15833 bp, 13 predicted proteins | sample AlvinellametaG_FD_191572 | JGI IMG/M metagenome (GOLD analysis project Ga0256843, IMG submission 191572) | Pompeii worm associated microbial communities from hydrothermal vent at the East Pacific Rise, Pacific Ocean - Alvinella | ecosystem: Host-associated > Annelida > Integument > Unclassified ... | reverse complement strand
CAAATGCTATTACACCTCCGGCTCAGGCTGTAAGACTTCGTAACCTCTCTTTACTCAGTGAAACACTTCAGAGTGATATGCGTCAGTTTTTCTTGATGTTTATGGGTGATTTCGCAAATTATTTTTACAAAGAGAGCTCTTTTTATGAAGAGGCAAAAGAATTTTACGGTGCGTTTAAAGGGGAAAGTAGTAAGGCTGCCCTGAAAAAAACAACTGAAATATTAAAAGTTGTTGCTATCATAGGTGGACAGTGGCCTCACACTTCTCACATAGTCCCTGGTGGTATCTCTACAATTCCTTCACTCTTAGAATTAAATGTTGCACAGAGTCATATAGAGAACTTTACAAGATGGTATGAAGAGTCTGTTTTAGGGATGCCTTTAGAAGAGTTTTATGAAAATATACAAACAGCAGAGAGCTTTTTTGAACATTTAGAGAAAAATCCAGAGAATGATTTAGCACGTTTTACTCGTTACTCTAAAGAGGGTGGACTTTTTGAAACAGGTTTTGCTACAAACAACTTTCTAAGCTATGGAACCATGAATGACCCTCTTCATCCGAAAGAGACACTCATAAAACGTGGTGTTATAGTTGAAGGGAAAGCAGAAGAGTTAGCCTTAGAGAAGATTTACGAAGATATTTCCCACTCTTGGTATAAACAGGTGAATGTAACGCAAAACCCTTTTGAAGGTGTGACGGAACCAGACATGAGTACCAAAGATGGTTACACTTGGGCAAAAGCTCCTCGTTATGAAAAACAGGTTATGCAGACAGGTCCTTTAGCACAGGCATTAGTAAATGAAAATGCACTTATTAGTTCCCTTTATAAGCGTTATGGTGATGCTACTTATGTTCGTGAACTTGCACGTGCACTGAGACCAGTTGAGCATCTTCGTTATGCTAAAGAGTTTATTGAGGGTGCTTTAAAAAATTATGGCGACACAAACTACAATGAAGTTGCAGCAAACTTTTCTGGAGAGGGTGTAGGTTTAGTGGAAGCCGCTCGTGGTGCTCTTGGACACTGGATAAAAGTAAAAGATGGAGAAATCGAAAATTATCAGATTATAACACCTACAGCATGGAATGGATCTCCTAGAGATAGTGATGGAAACCTTGGTGCATGGGAGAAGTCCCTCATTGGTCTAAAAGTGAAAAATCCTGATAATCCTATGGAAATGGGACATGTTATTCGCTCTTTTGACCCCTGTTTAGTCTGTACTGTGCATACTATAGACTTGGGAAGCAAAACAGAAAAGTATAAGTTTAGAATTGGATTATAGATGTCTAAAATACTCTGTATAGGAAACCGTTATGTCCATCCAGATGGTGCTGCTATGTGGGTGTATGATAGAGCTATGCAACAAGAACAAAAGAGTAGTGTGAGTTGGGTGGAAGGTGGACTTGGTGGACTCAATCTTATAACACATTTTGAGGATACTTCACGAGTTTTACTACTTGACTATATGCATAATGTAAAGAATGCAACACTCTTCTCCCTTGAGGAGATTCTCTCTGTAGTGAGTATAGAGAGTTATACACATGAGAGTGCTTTTTACTACCTTTTACACTCTTTAGAAGAGTACTTAGAGGAACTTCCACAAATAGAGTTACTCTCTTGTAACCCAGAGAATAAAGAGTATATGGAAGAGATACTCTCCTTTACAGAGAGATGGAGTGAACAATGAGTAACAACAAAAATATTCAAGCTTATATAGATGAAATAGAGGTATGGAAAGAGGCTTCTAAAATTCATGCAGACAAAGCTATAGAGCAGTATAAACAAGTTGTTGCAAATATTGAAGAGTTTACTTTTCAAAAGCAGAGAAATGAGATTATTTTAGATCATATTTCTGATATGATTATTGTTATTGATGAGAACGGAGAAATTCTTCTTTTTAACCGTATGGCTAGAGTTAGAATGAACTTAAGTGTAAAAGAGATTGAAAATAAAAACATTTATGAACTTCTAGAAAATATTTTTCCTCGACTCTTAGGCTACATACATTTAAAAGATGTCGATACGCAGGTTATTGAGTTTAAAGAGGGGTATTACAATCTTAACATTCATAGTGAAAATATTGCTAACAAAATGTACAATATTATTGTTTTAACAGATGTTACTGAGATTATTAAGTTACAGAAAGCTCTTTTAGATGAAAAAAATAATTTAGAAGAGAGAATTTTACAAAGAACAAAAGATTTACAAATAGAAGTACAAAAGAAAGAGGAGGCTCATAGAGAGTTAGAGAAACTCGTCTTAACAGACTTTTTAACAAAGCTTCCTAATCGACAAGCTTTTTATGAGAAGTTAAAAGATCTTATGTCTGGTGAGAGAGATCAGGAGAAGGAGTACTCTTTTGCTATTTTATTTATTGATCTTGATGGTTTTAAAATAATTAACGACTCTTTAGGTCATGACATAGGTGACAAACTTCTTGTAAATGTAGCAAAAACTTTTACAAAATGTGTACGCTCAAATGACTTTGTTGCAAGATTAGCAGGTGATGAGTTTGTCATTATTGTTGAAAATGTGCAGGATAAACCAACCGTTGAGCGAATTGTTAAAAAACTCATAAGTGCTTCTCAACAGCAGATAAACATAGAAGATGAACACTATGTAACCATTACAGTCAGTATTGGAATTTTACTCAACCCTAGTACCTCTTCAGGTGCTTCAGATATTCTCTCAATGGCAGATAGAGCAATGTATGAAGTGAAAAATAGTGGGAAGAACTCTTACAGCTTTTTTAACAACGAGATGTTAGAGTCACTTCAAAAAGAGATGAGTATAGTTCAAAAAGTTGAGGAGGGGCTTGAAAAAGATGAGTTTTATCTTAACTTTCAACCTATCTGTAACACAGATGGTACTCCTGTCTCTTGTGAGGTACTCTCTAGATGGATACATAAGGGAGAGTTTATCTCCCCTGCAGAGTTTATCCCTGTTCTTGAAAATAGAGGTATGATTGTTAAGTTTACTTACAAAGTAATAGAGAGTGTATTTGCCCATTTAGGGAGTTTAGAACTCAACTCATGCGTTTCTATTAATCTTTCTGTGTATCAATTTTACGAAGATGATCTTCTTGAATATTTAGAGCAAAAGAGCCAAGAGTATAAAGAGTATGTAGATAAAATTAGTTTTGAAATTACAGAGAATGTTTTTACGAAAGACCCCGATATGATTCTGCATAAGCTTATAGCTATTAAAAAGTTAGGGTATAAAATATATATTGATGATTTTGGAACAGGGTACTCCTCTTTTGAGTATATTAGAAAGTATCCAATGGATGTACTTAAGATTGACAAAATCTTTGTCGACTATATTACAAGCGACAAGAAGCAGTACCAGCTTTTACAAGGTATGATTGCTCTAGCTACCTCTCTTGACATTAAGGTCATTATTGAGGGTGTAGAGACAAAAGAGCAGTTAGAGCTCATTAAAAAAGTGGATGATACGGTTCTTATTCAAGGCTATTACTTTTACAAACCACTCGATTTTAAAACATTTATATCACTCTAAAATCAACAAAATTCCTTTTAGTCCAAAAAGTATATAAGAAACTCATAGATTTAGCTTAACTTAAAAATTATAATATCTGTTTAAGTTACTTTTTTATAGCATAATGAATGATTATTCATTAACTAGAAAGAGGAGTTGGCTATGGCGGATAGAATAGAGGGTGTAAAAAAGCTTTTTACATCTAAAAGTGCACGTGTTGAAACAAATAAGGGTGATGCTCATTACGATAAATTGTTTGCAACATGTCAAGCAAGAATTGAAGAGTTAAAAACACAACAACCAATAGAAAATAGATTAGATATTGGGGATGTGTTAGAGAACCACGGAATTGAGAGAAGGGACTTCTTAAAGTGGGCAAGTGCAGTTACTGGTATGTTAATGTTACCAGCATCATTTACACCACTTGTAGCAGATGCAGCTCTTCTTATGAACAGAGCACCTGTTATTTGGTTAGAACTCTCTGACTGTGCAGGAAATTCTGAAGCACTTCTTCGTTCAGATGGACCGAAAATAGATGAAATTGTTTTAGATATTATCTCTTTAGAGTTTCATGAGACACTTCAAGCTGCATCTGGGCACCAAGCAGAGAAACAGTTAGAAGATGCAATGGAACACTTTAAAGATAAGTACCTTCTTTTTGTTGAAGGTGCTGTTCCAATGGGAAATAATGGTACATTTGGTACTATTGGTGCGAGTGGTGAGACTATGCATGACCACCTTGTTCGTGTAGCAAAACACTCTGCTGCTGTTGTTGCAGTTGGTTCTTGTGCTACTTTTGGTGGTGTTCCTGCTGCCTCTCCAAATCCTACTGGTGCAGTTGGTGTTATGGATGTTATTCAAGGGAAACCTCTTATCAATATTCCTGCATGTCCAGCAAATCCTGCAAATATGGTAGGTGTTATTCTTCACTACATCTTAACTGGTCAAGTTCCAGAGTTAGACTCTCTTTTACGTCCTAAGTTCGCGTTTGGTTACCGTATTCACGATAACTGTGAGAGACGTGCACACTTTGATGCTGGTGAGTTTGTTGAAGAGTGGGGTGATGAAGGTGCAAAAAATAACTTCTGTCTCTACAAGGTAGGATGTAAAGGTCCTATGACATTTAACAACTGTTCTATTGTTCGTTACAACGAAGGTGTGAACTGGCCTGTTGGTGTTGGTCGTGGTTGTATTGGTTGTTCTGAACCAGACTTCTGGGATAAGTATGCATATGAGCGCCCAATGGCAGATGCACACATTAAAGCACCAACTGGTGGTGTTGAGAAGACTGTAGATGAGTTTGGTCTAGGTTTACTAACAGCCGCAGGAATTGGAATTGGTATTCATGCAGCAGCGAGTTTAGTAGCAGGTAAAAAAGAAGATGGAGGAGAAGCATAATGGCAAAAAAACATATAATCGTAGATCCAATTACTAGAATTGAGGGTCACTTAAGAGTTGAAGCAGTAATTGATGAGAACAATACAATCGTAGACGCATACACTGCTTCTACACTATTTCGTGGAATTGAAACTATTTTAAAAGGACGTGATCCTCGTGATGCTGGTCTTTTAGCAATGCGTATTTGTGGTGTTTGTACAGGTACACACTACCAGAGAAGTATTGAGGCGGTAGAGGATGCTTTTGACATTACTATTCCTAAGAATGCACGTATAGTTCGTAATCTTATTCAAGGTGCTCTCTATATGCATGACCACTTAGTACACTTTTACCATCTTCATGCACTTGACTTTGTTGATGTTGTTTCTGCTCTCTCTGCTGATCCTAAAAAGACAAGTGAAGAGGCTGTTAAATGGGCTAAAGTTGCTGGAACAAATCCTTTTATTGAGGGTGAGGGTAAATTTAAAGAGATTCAAGAGCGTGTTGCTAAGTTTGTAAAACAGGGACGTTTAGGTATTTTTGGTAATGGTTACTGGGGTAATAAAAACTATAAACTTACACCGGAGCAGAACTTAATTGGTGTAGCACACTACTTAAAAGCACTTGATGTACAGCGTGATATGGCAAAAATGCAAGCTATTTTTGGTGGAAAAAATCCACACCCTCAATCTATTGTAGTTGGTGGGGTAACTTGTGTACAAGATATTCAAAATCCAGCTCGTATAGCACTCTTTAAGTCTCTTCTTTTAGAGAGTACAAAATTCATCAAGCAGGCATATCTTCCAGATGTTTATATGGCTGGGACTATGTATGCAGATGAGGCAACAGACTCAAAAGCAACATTTACAGAGCTTATGAAAGGGAAAGGTGTTGGTGGAACTGGTGGAGGTCTTTTAAGTTATATGACTTATGGTGATTTCCGTTTAGATGACACAGGTTTTTACAAATCTTCTCTTCTTTTCCCAAGTGGTGTAATTTACGATGGAGATATCTCTAAAGTTCATGATGTTGATCCTACAAAAATTGCAGAGGATGTAACACATGCATGGTATGAGGGAACAGGTGCTCCTGAACATCCATACGATGGTACTACAAACCCTAAATATACTGGTCTTGACAAACGTGAAGATGGTATGGCTTACCTTAAAACGGATGAGAAGTACTCTTGGATTAAATCTCCACTCTATGATGACAAACGTGTTGAGGTTGGACCTCTTGCTCGTATGGTTGTTGGGTATGCAAAAGGTGATGAGCGTATTACGAAGTATGTAACAAACTTCTTAACTCGTGGTAACCTCCCTGTAAGTATTCTCTTTAGTACTATTGGTCGTACTGCAGCTCGTGCTGTTGAGACAGAGCTTATGGCAGACATTATGGTTGAGTGGGTAGATGAGCTCGCTAAAAATGCGGCATCTGGAGACTTAAGTACTTGGACAGAGTTTGACTTTGATAAAGTAAGTGTAAAATCAAAAGGTGCTGGTCTTGCTGAGGCTCCTCGTGGTGCACTCGGTCACTGGGTACGTGTTGAAAATGGAAAAATTGCTAACTACCAAGCTGTTGTACCATCAACATGGAATGCTGCTCCTAGAGATTACAAAGGACGTTTAGGTGCTTATGAAGCAGCACTTATTGGTACAAAAGTAGCAGATCCTGAGCAACCATTAGAGATTATTCGTACTATTCATAGTTTTGACCCTTGTATTGCTTGTGCTGTGCATGTGGTAGATACAAAAGGTAAAGAACTCGGTGTTTACAAAATAGATACCGGCTGTAGCATCTAAAGGAGGCTTATAATGAAAGCGCAACACAAGCAAGTCAAGCGTATGACTCCTATGATGAGAAGTATTCACTGGGTGAATGTTCTCTCTATGATTGTAGCAGTTATTACGGGTTTATATATTGCAGACCCTTACTACCAAGCACTCATTTCAGAGAGTGCTGTAGATAAGTATGTAATGGCATGGAATAGATGGGGGCACTTTATTGTCGCTATTATTTTTGATGTAACATCTATTATTGTGGCATATCTCTTTTTCTTTTCACGTTTTGAAAAACCGATTTTAAAGGTTCTTCCAACAGGGAAAAATATAAAGGAGTTCTTTGAAGTTCTGTTAAATCTTGTAACACTTAACCGTCGTAAGAACTTTGACTCAACACATAGCGACAGTTTTAATACTGTCTATTTTGCTATATTTCACATCCTACTTGCGTGGATGTTACTTACTGGTCTTCAGATGTATGTACACGGTTTAGCTTCGGGTGAGAGTTCTATTGGAACTTGGTGGCCTGCAATGCTTCACCTTGTGACAGACTGGACAATTCCTGTAAGTAGCATGATTCATAGTGGAGAGGGAGCAAATATGGCTTCTATTATGGAGGTGAGAATTTCTCATCACTTAACTATGTGGTTACTTCTTACATGGGTGGCTTTTCACATTTACTACCAAGTATGGCGTACTATCTTCTGGAAAGAGGGAGATATTGGTATTGTTGTAAGTGGTACAAAATTTGTTAAAGAGGAGAAAGCTTAGGCTTTTCCTCTTCTCTTCCTCTTTATAAAAATCTCAACAAAAGGCTTATTATGGCGTTTACCCTAGAACTAGAAACCTCTTTTTCACAAAAATATATTCAAAACTACATTACTGCTATTGCTCGTAGATTTACTATTTATGCGAACATTCGACAAGATGAGTCAAAAATTATTTGTGCATTTACATCAGAACATGAAAAACTTCAAGAGTGTCTTGAGGCAATTGCACAGGAGTTACCAGCTTCGCTCTTTTTAAAGTCATCGAAAAGTTATGAGTCGAGTGAAGAACCGACTACTCTTCCTGAAATAGACAACAGTTACCCTTTAAATTTAGGACTTTGCCCCTCTTGTCAAAAAGAACTTTTTGATGTTACCTCAAAACGTTACTACTACCCTTTTACCTCTTGTAGTTGTTGTGGAGGAAACCATAGTTTTCTTACCTCTTACCCTTATGAGAGAAAAAATACAGCTTTTAAATTTGTACAGCCTTGTAGTAGTTGTCAAACAGAACAACAGAGTGTAGGAAGAAGAGAGGGACATGAGCTCAACAGCTGTCATGAGTGTGGTGTTGCTGTAAGGTTGGTCAACAAAAGTAATGAGCGTTATGCAAATGATGCAGGAAGTTTTAGAACGATGTTTGAAGTTGCTGCAAAAGCCATAGTAGACAACAAAAAAATTCTTGTAAAGACAACTTTTGGTTATAGACTTTTTTACAAAGCACAAATGTTACATAAGGAGTCTCTACTCTTAATGATCAATGCTTCAAAAATTACAGATCACTTGGCATTAATTACAGAAGAGTACCATGCTCTTTTAAGCATAGAGAGACCTATTTTAAATGTGACTGTTAAAAATGAAGAACTCAAAGAGCTCTTAGGGGTAAATACCTCTTATGTGAAGTACCCAGATGAGGGCTTTACTGTTTTACTTGCAACTGAGTTACAGAGGTTAGGTGTAGATTACATCGCTTATGAAGAGGCAGATGAGCATACTCAAGCAGATATGTTAATGGATTATGACTTAGAAGTAAACGCACAGAGTGACATGAGACTCTTTTTAAATAAGGATGATTTCTTTATTGCAGAGGGGGAGAGGGTCTCTTTTCCTTCTCATAATTTTGAAGCAAAATCTTTAGTGAGTGTAGCACATGAGTATGCGGGTATTCCTAAGCAGGGAAAAATGCTTTTTGATGTTATGGAGCACTTTGACTCTATTCATGTTGAGAGAGCTAATGTTCTTGAGGGTACAGATGAAGAGTTTCATCAGAAACAGAGAATTTTTATGCAAGATGAGGCATCTTTTCTCTCTGTTATTGCTGAACATAATCTATTTGAGAAGCGATGTGTAGGGGCTTATTTTGACGAAGAACCCTCTTTTTTATACTATGATGGTAAAAATGTTTTACGTATAGTCCCTCCAAAAGAGTTTGATGGTTCTAAAATTATAGAAGATATTGAGAATTTACGTGAGGGTTCAGACAGACTCATAAGTAACTTAGAGAAAAAAGTTCCAGACATTTACAAGAAACTTGTTGCACTCCAAGAGAGAGAAAATGTTAAGCTTTTTGAAGCTGTTGCTATTTTACTAGGACTAGAAGATGAGTCTATGCGGGGTGTCACAAAAGAGGCTATGAAGTTTGTAGGGAAGGGTGGTATTCAAATAGATACACATGTGAAAGATAACCGCTTTGACCATGGAGCTTTTTTAGCGAGTATTATCTCTTATCAACTTGCTGGTGTAAGTACTGCCATTCTCTCTTACTCTATTTTTGAAAGCTTTGGTGACTACTTTAATGATATACTTCAGGAGTTAAAAGCAAAAACAAAAGCGACAGAAATTGTGTTATGTGGTACACACTTTTCAAACCAATCGCTCTTCTCTCGTATGCAGAGAAACCTTAAAATGAGTCCACCACTTATGAACAAAAGTTACCCAATTGGTAAGGAGAATGCAGTTGTTGGCGGAGTCTTCCTCTAAAAAAAGCTATAGAATTGTCATAGAGGGAGTTGTCCAAGGGGTTGGTTTTCGTCCCTTTGTGTTTCAACTTGCAAAAGAGTATGGACTCTGTGGCTATGTAACAAATAGTGGGAGTGGTGTTGTTGTTGCAGTTGAGGGTACACCTGAACATATAGACTCTTTTTTAGTGATGCTTCAACAGAAAAAACCACCATTAGCACGGATAGATAAGATAGAAAAAGAGAGTACATCCCCTTTAAACTTAGAAAATTTTAGCATTGTAGACTCCCTAAAAAGTACTGTTTCAACTATGCTTTTAGCAGATATGTCTCTCTGTAATGATTGTCTAGAGGAGATGCAAGATAAAGAGAATCGTAGATATAACTACCCCTTTATTAACTGTACAAACTGTGGACCAAGATATAGCATTATAAAGAACCTTCCATATGACAGAAAAATGAGTTCTATGGATAGTTTTGCAATGTGTGAAAAGTGTCAAGAGGAGTACCATAACCCAAACGACAGACGTTACCACGCACAACCCATATCTTGTTACGAGTGTGGACCATCACTCAAGTATGTAACACTCTCTGGTGAAGAGGAGCACGACCAGAAAAAGGCACTAGAAAAAATAGCTACACTCATTAAGGCAGGTGAAGTTGTAGCTATTAAAGGTGTAGGTGGTTTTCACATAGTGTGTGATGCTACAAATAGCGAGGCTGTACGTTCTTTAAGAGAGAATAAGCATCGACCGACAAAACCTTTAGCAGTGATGTTTAAGAGTCTACAGGCAATCAAAAAAGTGGCTTCTATGAGTAAAAAAGAGGAGACTCTTATCCTCTCTAAAGAGCGACCTATAACCATTGTAAAAAAGAGAGAGCACACAACACTCTCCCATCTCATTGCACCAAATATTGATAGAATTGGTGTCTTTTTACCCTATACCCCACTGCATGTACTTCTCTTGAAAAAAGTAAAGGTACCACTTGTTGCTACAAGTGCAAACTTAAGTGGTGAGCCTATTATAGTGGATGAAAAAGAGATTTTTCAGAAGATGCCTTTTGTTGTAGAGCATCTTTTAACTTATGACAGAGAGATTGTGAATGCCTGCGATGATAGTGTCGTTCAAGAGAGTAAACACCATACTATTACCTTGAGAATGGCAAGAGGTTATGCACCCTTTAGTCTTTACTATAAACAAAAAACAGCAAAGAAAATTTTAGCGTTTGGAGCAAACCAAAAAGTGACTATTGCACTTGCTTTTGAGAACAACATACTGCTCTCTCCTCATATTGGAGACATTGACTCTATTAGCTCAAGTGAGTATTTTCAAAAAACCTTAGAGACTCTCCAACGAGTCTATAAATTTGAGCCAGATATTGTAGTGTGTGACAAGCATCCAAAGTATGAGACTTCACGTTTTGCAAGAGCCTATGTTGATGAGCATGCAGGTGTAGAACTTGTAGAGTTGCAACATCACTATGCACATGCACTCTCATGTATGGCAGAGTACTCTTTAGATGAAGATGTTTTAGCTTTCTGTTTTGATGGTACAGGGTATGGAGATGATGGAAAACTCTGGGGTGGTGAGGTTTTTGTTGCAAATACTAAAAAGTATGAACGTGTGTATCATTTTAAAGAGTTAGCACTTTTAGGGGGAGAGGTAGCTATAAAAGAGCCGAGAAGAGTAGGACTCTCTATGCTTTTTGCTTCTTTCTCTTTGGAAACTATTTTACAAATGGATTCTCCTCTTGTAAATGCTTTTAAAGAGAGTGAAATTAGAACTCTTTACTCTATGTATGAGCGAGGAATTAACTCTCCACAAAGCTCTTCAGTAGGAAGATTGTTTGATGGCGTTTATGCACTCAGTGGATTTACACAATCTTTAGGTTATGAGGGTGAGAGTGGACTTATTTTAGAGTCTTTGAGTGAAAAGTCAAAATCTAAGGCCATTTTTAAATACTTCTTACAAGAGGGGGTTGTTGAGTATGCACCTATGATTGCAGAGATTTTAGAAGAGCCATCAAAAGAGAAAATTGCTAAAAAGTTTATGAATACACTCGTACACATGATTTTAACAATAGCTGAAAAATACCCTGAATTACCTCTTGTTTTAAGTGGTGGTGTGTTTCAAAATAGGGTCTTAGTTTCGATGTTGACTCAAAAATTACGAGAGAAAAAAAGAGCATACTACATACCAAGTAGTGTTGCTATTAATGATGGTGGAATTGCATTAGGGCAAGCCTATTTTGCATTTAAAAATAGTAAAGGATAAAAAATATGAGTAGACAAGTAGCGTTAATTGGTTCAGGAAATGCTTTTTTTAAAGATGAAGGGGTAGGTCTCTATGCTGCAAAATATCTCAAAGAAAACTACAACTTCTCTCCAGAAATTGAGATTGTAGATGGCGGAACATTAGGGTTTAAACTTATGCCTTTACTCCAAGAGTTTGATCATGTAGTTATTGTTAACACTGCATCAGACGAAGAGAAAAAAGCTGGTGATATTAGTATAAAAACAACAGATGAATTCTTAGAGGGTACTTTAGTTAAAAAGACAGCAAATGAGGTAGAAATAGCAGAGATGCTACAGATTTGCTCTTTAACTGAGGCGATGGCTGAGACAGTTGTTATAAGTATAGTGCCAGAAGATATTCTCTCTGTTGAAGTCGCTTTAAGTGAGACTATTTTACAAAGTTGGGATGCTTACATTCATACTATTTTAGAACAGCTTACTCTTTTAGGTGTTGGTGTTAACAAGAGAGAAGAGGGAATGTCTCTTTCTGTTATTTTAGACATTTTTACAAATCCAAGTATTGAGCATAATAGAGGTTTCTAGAGGAATAAAGAGAATTTTAAGTAAAAATTAATTACTATATGAATGTTCATTCACTTTCTATTCCCCTTTGGTGTATGACGACTAATTTGAGACCTCATGATAGTGGTGATATATATTGCTTATATTTCTTTCCCCATATTTGATTCAAAGCAAATACACTATCGTTGAGGGTTTTTAAAGTTTTCTATAATCTCTTCTAGGGTTACTCCTTGCTCTTTTTGTGTCACCTCAATCTTATTTTTCTTTAAAATAGTGAGAATATTTTCTATATACTTTGTAAAACTTTGAAACATCTCTTGTGAGAGTCCTATATGAACATCTATATGTGCAGGAACAATACCAATAACACTTGACTTAGGAGTCTCTTTTCCCATAAGTTCTAAAATATCAAAACATTGTAAAACACCTATTTCATGGGCACCACCAGAATTGAGTCCAAAACCTGTAAGCTCTTCTGAGGGAATGTGGTAAATACTCCCGACACTGTCATCTATTTCAATAGCATCTAAAATAATAATGTGTGGATACTCCATAAACATATTTAGTAGGTTAATTCCCTCAACACCACCATTTACAATGGCTATTTCTGGTGAAAAGTTAAAATTCTCTTCTAAGTATTTACTTGCATAAATAGCAATACCGTCATCTTTTTCAAGTATGTTTCCAACAGCTAGGAGTGCGAGTTTATTCATTTGTTTTCCTTAAAATATTCTTCTATTAAAAGCTCTATAGCTTCTTCTTGTGTATGGTTGTACTTAAATTCACACTCTTTTAAAAAGTATATGAAAGAGTCATTTTTTACACCCTTGTACTTTAGGAGTGCTTTTTCAAAGTAGTTCCAAAATGTGACTATATTATTGTATTGATGGTCTACTTTTATAATTTTTGAGTTTCTTTTAAACTTGTTAAACTCATTTATGTAGCTTCCCTCTACACTATCTTCTATAAACTGCTGTTTATACTGCTGTAGAGAGGGCATTAAAATGGTATATATATGTTTATCATAATCAAATGTGAGAAAATTATGTGCATCAAACACAGCTTCTCTTTGGAGCTTTTTAGAGTTTTCAAGGTAGTAGTACTCCTCATATTCACAGGGTTGGTCTCGGACAGACTCATACTCTCTTTCACAAATTTGTGCAGAGAGAAGACGTAGTGTTTCAAAATGTTTCTGAATAGAGGCATATGAAAGTTTTGTTCTTTTTGAAAGGCTCAAAGCACTTTCGTTATTGACATAGGAGACTATAAGGAGCATAATCTTGTTTATTTTTTCTAAAGAAGTTTTTTTGAGACATTGAGAACATTTTACCCTACCATCGGCTAAGATATAGACAAAACTGTGACAATATAAGCACTCTGTTAGCCATATCATAAGAACTCCTTCTCCCTTTTGTAGCAATTAGTCCGAAAAACATATAAGAAATAATCTTTTTTATCTTTCTTTTACATAATCTACTATAAAATCTTTTAAAACTGAATAAACATTCACTATAAGTAAAGGATTTTAATGGAACTGGGTTATATACTGATTTTTTGGTATGGAATTTTACATGCATTTGGACCTGACCATCTTACTGCTATTGCTGATTTTTCTATTGGAAAGTCTATGAAAAAAACAATGATGATAACGGTTGCATTTGCATTTGGACACGGTATGACACTCTTTGTTTTTGCAAAACTTTTAGAGATGTATGACCTACCTGAGTCAGTAACAGCTTATGGAGATATAATATCTTCAACTGTTATTATAGGAATGGGTCTCTACCTTCTTTACATGGTTGTAGCAGATAAAATCCATCTTAACAAGCATATGCATGAGGGTAAAGAACATATACATATTTACTTTGGAAAGGAACACTCTCACAATGACACAGTAGCCTCTACTTCGGCTTGGACGATGGGTGCACTTATGGGAATTGGTGGTGTTCGAGGAATGCTCATCACTCTTGGGATGCTAAATGGTCATGCGATTGAGTTTAGTATGGTTCTCGCGTTTATTGCGGGTGTGAGTCTAGTCTTTGTAAGTTTTGGTGGCGTCATTCTCTACCTAAACAAAGAGTTTTTAACAAATAAAACAAATGTAAGAAGAGTCTTTACAACTGCGGGAATTATCTCCGTAGCGGTTGGAACAAATATGCTTTTGGTATAGTTTATGAAATAGTAATTAAAAAGGCACTAGTGCCGTTGGCTTTTCGCCGAGGAAAACCAAGTGTTAGCGTAGGTAGAGGAATCGAGGTGCCCCTTGAGGGTATACTTCCTCTACCGTGATAAAAGGGAATAAAAAGGTTCCCTTAAATTTATAAAATAGATGAAAGGAAAACAATATAATGTGTGTAGATTGCGGATGTAGTATAACAGGAACAACTTTAGGAGATGGGGAACACCATCATCATCACGACCATGACCATGGACATAGTCATTCACATGACCACTCTCATGAGCATCAAGCAGCGCATGAGACACTTCACCATAACCCACAGCTCAATGACTCAAAAACCATTAGTGTCATTACAAAAATACTTGACAAAAATAACCACGAAGCGGGACACAATCGTGCTCATTTCGACAATCATGGTGTTTTGTCCATAAACCTTATGAGCTCACCAGGGAGTGGAAAAACAACACTTTTAGAGCATATGGCAGATATGGCAGATTTTAAATTTGGTGTTATTGAGGGAGACTTAGAGACAAGTCGAGATGCAGACCGTATTAAGGCTAAGGGTATTCCTGCGTTTCAAATTCAGACAGGTTCAGCATGTCACTTAGATGCATTTATGGTGCATAAGGGTTTACATGATATGCCTTTAGATGAGATAGAAGTCTGCTTTATTGAGAATGTAGGCAACCTTGTTTGCCCTGCCTCGTATGATGTTGGGAGTCACTTAAACATAGTGCTTGTCTCTATTCCTGAGGGAAGTGACAAAATAGAGAAGTATCCTGTAATGTTCCGCCAAGCTGATTTGATTTTAATCACTAAAATGGATTTAATCGAGCATTTTGACTATGATTTAGAGCATGAGAAGAAAGAGGCTCGTAAGATTAAACCGGGTGTCGATATTTTAGAAGTAAACATTAAAGACAAAGCATCTATTCAAAGAGTCATTGATTGGATAGAGTTTAAAAGAAAGATGAGGAGTTAAGTAGATGTGCCTTTCCATTCCAAGTAAAGTCGTAAAGTTAGATTTAGAGAGAAATGTTGCCATTGTTGACACTATGGGTGTTAAACGCGAGGCTGGTTTAGAGCTCATGGAAGAGGGTGATGTAAAGATTGGCGATTATGTTCTGCTTCACATCGGTTTTATTATGAACAAAATAGATGAAGAGGATGCACTAGAGTCACTCAAGGTCTATAATGAAATCTTAGAAAAACTAGACGAAGAGGAAAGAAGGCAGATGGTCATAGATGATGACAACTGCGAAAACAGAGGGGCTTAAATGAGTGAACTTCAACTCAAAGATCTGTATGATGGTTTTCGTAATCCTGAGGTCATTAAAGGTTTTGCAAAACTCATAGCCAAAGAGGCACAAAAACTCTCTCGTCCCATAAACATTATGGAGGTGTGTGGTGGACATACCCACTCCATTATGAAGTTTGGACTCCCACAACTTCTTCCT